>Ga0247843_1004169_pt1 | contig 22057 bp, 12 predicted proteins | sample LaCruzMarch2017__FD_192420 | JGI IMG/M metagenome (GOLD analysis project Ga0247843, IMG submission 192420) | Freshwater microbial communities from meromictic Lake La Cruz, Castile-La Mancha, Spain - LaCruzMarch2017_8m | ecosystem: Environmental > Aquatic > Freshwater > Lake | place: Spain...
CTCTGACCACAGCTTTACGAGGTCAAACATTTTATCACGCAGTTCTGTACGTTCCATACAAATTAATTTTGCGTAAAAGTCGGAGTCCGATTTTAGCAAAACAAGACGTGGTTCACCGTAGGCTTACAACGTAATAGTAGTTATCCCTAACCCTTTGGCTTTTATCTGCAATCCGTTGTCAGATGTAAGCATTATTGGATTCTCGCCTTTGAATTTAAGGGCAACCGATAGAATAAAATTATCAGGGGATTTTTTATTAAAGTCATTTGGTAATAAGGAAAGGTCTGCCGTTTCCATTTTTATTCCACGCTTATCAATGCTCTCATTAATCTGTTTCAAAGCCTTCTGAACATTCCTTTTCTGCTCTTCTGTTAACGATGTTTTCAAATAGTCCAACTCATCAATTACTTTGGCAGAAAGAACTACACTGTATTTTTGGTCTATCCTGGAGATTATTTCCGGGTGGTCAACAAAGACATTGGTATCTATGATGTAAATATTTTCCTTGCCTTTGATTATTTCCTTTTTAGGCTTTTCAAACTTCGATAGGTCTATCTTGTCGATGACTTTTAAACCAGGTGTTTTAGGCGGTATGGAATCAATATCACTGGTTTCTTCCATAATTTTGGGAACAGAAGCATCATTGTTTAAATCACACTTTGAAATAAAATCAGCCACCAAACCTTTGTAGGGCTGAATCACTTTATAAACTTCATCTAATAGAATCAATGTACAGAAACGAGCTCTGCTTGTTGCCACATTAAAACGGTTTAGCTTGAATGAGAATGCAGGACTGCCATCAGAAAAAGCAAAATAAAAGCAAAAATCTATTGTCAATCCTTGCACACTGTCAACGGTATTAATAAGTATCTGGTCTTGTTTATCATTCAATTTATGAAGCAAATTATCTCTCAGCAACTTAACGCCTTTCTTGGTGGATGATAATATCGCTATCTCAAACTTAGGGTTTATTTGAAGTAAGGTATTTATTTGACCTAACAACAAGTCATAAATGCTTTTCAAATTTGTTGAATCATAATAGAATAATGAGCAACCGCCTTTGTTATTGTAAATATTGGGTATTCGGGAAAATATCTCATTTCCTTTTTGAATTTCTGACTTTGATTTAAGACTGTTTTCGTAAAATGTATTTGTTTGGTAACAGGCATTTTCAGAAAAACGGTAGGTTGTTGTAAGCCTAAATTTTGGGCAATTTATAGTGGATGCGTAATAAGTAAAAGATTCAAGCATCAAGTCAATATTGGGTGATATGTTTCCCGGATTATTTTGATTTACTACTGGGGGCAACTGAATTGGATCGCCTACTAAAATTACTTTTTTCCCAAGTAGTTTTGCAGCTGCAATAGTTCCCAAAAAGCACTGACTCGCTTCTTCTAATATGATATAATCATAGACAGGGCTACTAATATTTTCAACCGCAATGCCAGACATTTTATAGAAAGTGGTAAGGAGAATACAACCAGCCGCAGGCAGGAAATCTTTTGGCATAGGCTTTATTGAACTAACTTCTTTTGATTCTTCCAGCGTAAGATTGGATTTATAAACCACCATCTTATTGGCTGTATCTAATTCAAAATACTTCTTTGCCAATTCAATCAATGACCGATTGGCTAAAGTCGCTACAAGCACCGATTTATTTTCTTTATTTAAGACTTCCAGAAGTCTTGATATGAAAAAGGTTTTACCAGTACCGGGAGGGCCTTGTATGATGATGGTATCGTGGTTCTTTAAATCAGTTTTGTACTTGGCAATTAAGTCTAAGGAGTCGTCAAAATGAACCGGTTTAAAATCGTTTAAATGATATGTACCGTTTAGTATTTCTTCTGCCTTTGCTGACTTAACATCATTCTTGGTAATCTGAATAAGGTTGAAATAGTATTTCAGGGGTGGGTCTGATATGCCAAAGACAATTTTATCCCCTTTGGATAGGAAGTTTAAAAACTCTAAGTCGAAATTGTTGAAACCTATATTGAATTTACCATCCTGTTCGTGATAATATACACCATAGCACTCACTGAAAGATGCTACATAATTTTTTCGATACAGGCTATAACTGAAATCATAAAAATTAGAAGTTACAATATCTGTTGTTTTGGGCTTGGTTGCTGTAAGTGGGATTTTTGTTTTCGGAAGTTTGTCTTTATGAAATGAGAAAACAACTTGATTTCTTGCTTCATCAATGTATTCAAAAGAGCCAACAAACAATTCGTTCTTATTAACTAAGTCTATGCACTTTGAATCGAGATAGGATTTATAGTCAGAAAGAATTTTCTTGATTTCTTCTTCGTAAAACTTAATTTGTTGTTCTTTGGTGAGCCGCTTCATAGTTAAAAATTGTAGTCATCAAGGTTCATCACTTCTTTATAATTCTGTGCCGCTTTAGTGTTTTCATTAACTATGAAAACGTAATGCCATTCTCCTTTATCCGTTATGTTATCAAGTGAATTATAATCATTAACATCATAATCATTTGGCATCCGCACTATTCCAAACTTGTTTTGAGGTTTGGTATGGTCTATTATATCTTCTTGTGTCTTAAAAATTTGGATTTGGTTTTTGGTGTATATCGATAAACAAACATTTGATTCACTTAAACGCCCCCAATGATAAACATCTAAATACAATAAACCGTTTTGTGCAGAACGGACAATTATTTCATCATCACCAGCTTTTAAGAACCGACCTTCATCAGATATTTGAGCCGCAGTATACTGGCCTTTGATAGCCATTAATGTTTTAATTTTTGCTGTTGTATTAGCATCAAGCTTTTCGTTTAGTTCAAAATCCCCTTTTATGATGCCCCGTATAAAGGATTCATCATCGGGTGTAATATCTTTAAAAGGATTTTCAAAGGATTCTTCAATTGTTTCTTTGGTTTCAGGGTTATCCCTTGTAGCTTCTGTTTGAGTAGCTTCAGGAGTTATTGTTTCTTGCTGGGCTGGTTGTGGTATTATAAATCTTCGTTTTATATCATCAGGCACAACTCTGCCTTTATTCTCAAAATCAGAAATAATATCAGAAGGATTATTTAATAGAACGTCTTGGAGAAATTGAAGCGGCTTGGCAATGTTTAAAATGTTTTCTTTTAGCCATTGGACTAAAGGATAATTTCTTTGTTCGACCCAATGTCCTAAATAGTAAATAGTCTTTTCATCTGGGAGAATAAAGTTTCGGTTATCTTCTTTAACAATTTTGCTTTCATCAGCAGGATACTTCAAACTAATTTTTGAGCATTTTTTAATTTTCCAATCTTTAAATTTTGCCTTAAAGTCATTTTCAATTTCAAGATACTTTTCACCATCGCTATCTAGAGCTAAAAAAACTAACCTTTCTCTAACTCTATTTGTAAATTCTGAATCAGGGATTTGATTATCAAATTCTGGGTTAAAATCGTCAATCTTTAGATTCTTAATATTAAATAATTTAAGATAACGTTCTCTGTCCTGTTCCTGCTTACTAAACAGTGGGTCAATTAAATATTCATTCTCACGAATGCCACTTCTGATTGATTCATCAATTGAATGTAGCTCACTAACTAAGTTGTATGATTTGGCGGTAGATAGTAATTTGCTGCCCCTTATGAAAGCGTTAATAAGATTTTTATCATTATAATTGTTTGGATTGTAAACTTTTAAAATTTCACTTATTAAATCTTTTAATTCACGTCTATTAGGTTCATTTGTACTGATATAATTCAGTATTGTGCTAACATCAAGCTTTGATTTAAAGCCAAACAAATCTTCAAGAGTCCTTCCATTATGAGTAAATTTGGATAAATCTTCAAAAGCTACATTTGATTGACCGACATATTTTTTAAACTCATACTTAAAAAGTTGGGAAGCAGGTTTCTTGTTGCCATCCGCAGTTGGAATATTTTGGCAAATAGAATTGTGTCTGTTTTGGTCAAAGGTTTGGGATATACCAAGATGTTCAAAGAACTGGATTAAATCGGGGGTGTCATCAAATTTGTACATTTCAGATAAAAATGGAACACTACATTCTAACCCAAATATTTCTTCAAAATCAAATATTGGTTTGTACGCAGATGAAAAATGAATACTACTAGGCGAGTTAAAGCTGTTGTTAACTTTACACAATAGTGGTAGCTTCTTTAAGTAGCCTAAATTTATACTTGTAAGGGTTAGACTACCCGACTTATATAGATGGTAAATATCTCTTAACAATGATACTGATCCATCAGCATTTTGCCAATGTTGAACATTATCCGCTATATGCCTTAGCTTTAAGCTGATAATTTCAGCTTCATTTATTAGCTCTTTTACCTTTAACCTTTCTGAAAAAAACCTTTGCCAAGCATCTAATTGATTGTGAGAATAATCAGCTGAAATTTGATTTACTACCGTAACTGCGATTATTGGATTTGGTACTTTCGATTCTTCAATGTAGGGTGAACCAACATAACACTCATTGATTGGCTTGTAAGTGCCTTCTTTTGTTTTTAGTTTAAAGTGGGAGTTTCCTATAACTGCATTAATAATTGGATCAGACTCCCTATTTTCATAAAGCAATCTTGCCAAAGGCACTAATAAATCAGTAGAAATTTGATGAAGATTTGGTATTAGTGTATGCTGAAGAAAGTCCTTTGTATCCGTTTTTGCATCTAATTTTTTGAATAATGTTCTTATTTCAGTTTTTTCAATTGAAGGGTGCTTTAAATAATCTGCACTTACAAAGTCAATATTTGAATTAGGGAATTGAAGTGATAAAGTTTCTAGCGCATCATTATCAGTAAATTCTGATGGCAAGTAAAGGGTGTGAAGCTCCTTAAATGAACCTTTCTTAGATAATACAGGAAGTGTTTTAATAGTCGCAGAAATAGTATCCTTCTGTGTGTCTGATAAATTTTTGTACGCTGATAAAATAAACGACCACAATGTTGCATTTGAATTTATGCTAATGTTTGTTTGTGATAAATAAAAACGGCTTATTGATACATTATTAGTAGCTATTAGGGTTTGAATGAAGCCAAATGGTTCACTATCCGAATAAGTATTAACACCTATCTTTTCACCTAATAACTTTAAATTAGAATTACTACTCCAGTTGTCATCGATGAGATGAAATAACCCATCAGGAAGAGCATTTGCGGATAAAAGGCTGCTTAAAGAACTTGTATTGAAGTAAATAGTACCTGACCAATTTGGGAATATTGCTTGTGATGTCTTTACTGGAAATGACTTTATCTCTGATGCAGGAAATAAGGGATTGGCTGCATATTTAGATAAGTATGAATAAAAATCGTCAAAAGGAATCGTACCGTTGGTTAGCCCTGTGATTATTTCAACTTTCTTTTCCTTGCAAATAATTTCTTTGATAAATGAAATTGGTTCATATTTAGGTAAAGGAATTTGAATGTCTTTTATAGAGGCTAAAACATCTCTATGTAATACTTTTTCAAAACTCAGCCATTCAATATCTAATTCATCAGAGCCAAGGTTAATAAACAAATCAGGCCCCCTATATAAATCACCATCTTGTCCAAGAAAGATAAACTCATCACTGAATACATCCAAATGCTTACTTTGGGATAAATACTTCAAAAACTGTGAGTTATTAATTGGGTTTTTTAGCCATTCTTTAAAAGAATCAGACCTTACCTTTTCTTTTAATTTATGAAAGTCAAATACACCAGCGGGATTTATTTTTTCAATTAGTTTGCTAATTCTTTTGTGTTCAGAAATTATGCTCAGTGGCACATTATCAGAGTCAATTAGGGTATTATATAATTCTAAACCAAATGAGCTAACAAAACCTGACTTGTCAATAGCAATGTTTGATATAGATAAATGATGACCGTTAAACTCGATTTTAGTATGAGGCAAATAATCAAATAAATTATTAACAATAACATTACCAGAGCTTTGATACTCGATATTAAAATCTGGTAACAGCGTATTCAGATATTCAAATTGGTTGTTTATTGCCAGTTTTTGAGAAAACTCTTGTAATGTAATTGCTACAAATTTTAATACTTCGTTATTATACTTTAAATTATGAATGATGTCAGTTCTATCAAGGTCAGGAATAAAATCAGCATTTACAAGAAATGGTAATTTGAATTTTGAATTTGATAATGGCAAGTAGGTAAATAGATTAATGATATCATCCTTTAAAGGCTTTATCGGCAGTGCAATTGTAATTCGGGGTGTTCTAAAATGTCTCATTTTAGCAGGCACAGAGGTAACAGATTCATCAAGTAATTCATTAATTACTTCGACATCTGAAATGACAACATCATTTTTGGTGTAGATAAGCCATTCGCTATGTGAACTATGATTTACAAATAGATTTATTGAATCGAACTCATCTTTTATTGTTTTTTCTTTTACAAAATTTACTTCTAAAGCCTGAAAAGATCTTGAAACATTATTCTCAGTAAAAGTCAAACTCGGGGCTTTAATTTTTAGCTGTATTAAGTTTTCAAGAAAAATTAATAAATATGGATTTTCACTTAACTGATTAAGGTATTTTATTACATAATTTTTGCTTTGCTCACTATTAAATTCGAATGCAAATGCAACGGGAGCATTAAAGAAATCAAATTGCGGAATTTTGTCCACCATATCTTTTTCAAGTTGAAATAATGGTAAAACTTCCCAAGGTTTATCACCTCCTGATTCTGCTTTAGAGAACCTAAAACTGAAATTTCCTGACCTTATATATGCATTGTCGGTGAAACGGAATACTGATTTAAAGCCTATTCCTTTATAACCGATTCTATTTCGTTCACCTTCTTGAATTTGCTCACCATAAAGGATTCCTGTTATGGATTCAAAGTTATTTTCTGTAAAAAGTGCACCATTATGGTTGACCAAAAGATAGTTGTTGAATACTTCAAAATTTATGCTTACGTTATTATTGAAGTTTCTATTTGGATGATCAACAGCATTTTGAATAAGCTCATACAAGAATGTAAGTTCATTAGATGATAAATCCCCCCGCAGTCTGTCAAGAATATTTCTATTCTGCTTCAAAAACTTACTATCAATCCTTAGATGGGTATTTCGATTGTTTTCAACTAGATACTTACATTTTGTGAAGGATAAAATATCGTCAAGAGCGTTTCTAAATACCTTAGTGCTAAATGTTAACTTACGATTTGTTTCATCAATATTTATTAAAACCAAAGAAATGATCTCACCTTTTTTTAAAGTATTAAATAGTGAAAATGATAAATCGTAGTTGTTTGAAATTTCTTTCAGAGGCAAAACAGCATCAAAGCCATAGAAATCTAAACCTATATTTTTTGCCTTAAAGTCCTTATACTTTGTTTTAAGGTCAAAAATTGAACCGATTGAAATCTTTGTGATTAATTCTTCCCAGGTCATAATACATTATTTTCTACTTAACAATTGAATTGGCTTCTTGAATGCGGCCTCAAATTTCGGTACGAACTGCACCATAAACTCAAACATTTTGTTCCAGTCTTCTTCGTTGAAAACACTTACTTCAGTTAATTCATATTTGATGCGGCTCATTCTTTTATCAGTAAGGCGTTCCCATTCGAGGGGATTGCCAAATGCTGCTTCAATCTTGTCTTTTTGAGTTTCAAGGGCATCGAAGATGGCTTTGTTTTCTTCCTGAGTTTTGCCGTGAATGGAAAGTTCTATGCGGATATAATCACCTGTTACAACGCTTGTGAATGTAACTCCGCTGATACCGCTACCGGCACTTATCCAATGGTCTTTTCCGGGGCTTACATTTTGATAGAGTGAGGTTGCTTTGTTGATTTCTTTGAGGTAGGCTGTCCAGAATTTACGTCTTACAATGTGGCGTTCTTTCATCAGTTCTTGTGTGCCTACTTCTTCTCTTGACTTGTTTGCCATACTGATGACAAATTCTTCTGCTTCTTTGATTGGAATGATTTGTTCCATATTCAAAAATAGCTGATCGTTTAAGCGGAAAGGCGTAGCCTTGAAGCATTGCAGGCGTAAGCCGTAATTGAGCAGCCAAAGAACTGTTGATGTTACTTCCTTGCGAAACTCTCCGGCTATCATCATTATTCGCTGTGAGTTGCCATTGTTGAGTTTTTCTTTGTAGTCTTCTGTTTCCAGAAATTCTTCCAACATTTCTTCTGCTGTTTCGGTACTGCCATTTTTTTGTAGGTATTGGTTGTAAATGGCAATGATTTGAGAAGCATTGAGGGTAGAGCAATAGGATGAGTATTTCAGCACCTGCCAAGTTACATCACGCCCTGTATCGTCTAATTTATTTTCGATGATTACGAGATTGCCCTGCTTGTCAATAGCCAATAAATCCAAGCGTTCAGATGTATCATAGAAGCCATCAAACTCTTTTTGAATAATGAGTAAATCTTCATTGAGGCAAGATGGATTGTTTGCAATCCACTCTTGCAGATGCTCTCTTTCTTTAAAGCCTAACTGCTTGAAGGTTGTGCTTTCAATTTTCTCTATTCGGTTGGTTTCTTTATTGATGATGTACATAAATTTCTGGATTCTATTTTGATGAAACGTGATTTAAAAAATTCAAATATTCATCAGTTAATATTAATGAGTCAATGAGCAAATCATCTGAAAGTAATTCTGAAACTATGAAGATTGGTTTTTCTTCCTTTCCATTGATTCCTCTAACCAACGATTTGCATTTTTCTGTAAAATAATCTTCAAGCTCATTTTCAAGTATAAACAGATTAATATTCTCTAATCTTTTCAAATATGTTTTAATAAGGGCCTGTTTTTCTTCTGAAAAATGGCATAATCTCTTAGCACTAATCTTTTCCTTAAAGGCCTTTCTTATGTCAGCTTCGTCAACTTTTAAACCTGTTTCTTTAAAGTTTACCGTGAATGCTTTAATCTGATTAATAATTTCTTTGCTTAACTCGAATGTGTCCAGCTGAAGTTTACTTTTCAAGCCATTGAGTTCATCTAAAACTTTCTTTTCATAAGACAAGTCGCTAAAAAAACGTGTTAGACCTCTTAAAAAGAAATCAAAATCCGCAAGAATATATACAGGGGTATTAAGCTCATTAAGTTTCTTTAAGTATTTTGAAAATTCACTTTTACCGCCAACAGCTATAACAGATATGTTTTGCTCGTTTAACCAATTTTCACCTAAATCAGTATTCAAATATTTACCGAGGTAATGTGCCACAGCTTCAACAATGTATTTATCACCACCCTCTACTAATATTACCTTATCAGCAAAAAACATTTCTGCATTTTGTGACTTGACAAGTATTTGCTTTTCCTTCGATGTATTGAACTTTGTATTCGTTGCCTTTGAACCATTCAATGCGTCTTTTCTAACGGAAATAATATTCAAACTCTCGTGGGCAGAAGTAATAAACTCTGTTGAATGTGTTGTTATGATTACTTGATTCTTATTCCCCTGTAAAAAGTCATCAATCCTATGAGAAATAACTCTTCTTGCCTGAGGGTGAAGGTATATCTCCGGCTCTTCCACAGCAAGCAAAGAAGATGAAGTATGTGCAATATTGTTGGTGTAGTAATTATATAACCCAATGATTACAGCACTTTGAATGCCCGATCCTTTATCTTGCAACAAGCTGTTAAAACCATCATTAACATAAATCAACGCACTTTTATAGATGTCAATTTTAGTGGCTGGATTGAATTGAAATGATATAGATGTGTCTGGAAAAGCTACTTTAACTTTAGAGTTGTTTATTTCATCTTGTAACTCTTTGAAAACACCATTAGAAGCGGTTTCAAGCATTTTAAAAGCATCTTTCAAATCAGGGTCATCCGTTTTGACATACTCCTTGAGTAGCTTCCCAAACCAAGACCATTGATTTATCCGAAGTTCATTTGAAGGGTCTCTAAACGAGTGAATAATGGCACTCTGTAAAAGTTCATTACGCACAGGTGCAGAAAAAGCCATAATCCATTCAGCATTCTCATCTTTTCTGAAGAAAAATCTAATTTCTTTATGGAATTTGCCGTTTTCTAACTGGTATGCTCTAAACCCAAAAGCAAAAGAAAATTTATCCTCAAAAACAGCTTCAAAAGTGCCTTGGTTTTTCAACTTTGGATTTACATATTGGTTATCTACACCTTCATCGTCTTCACCAATATTCATTACAGCATCTAAGCAGCCGATAAAGTTTTCAAAACAAGATTGGTCTAATGAATGTAAAACTGGTGCTTTTATTGGTACAGTCTTTCCTTTTTCATTCTTAACCCACTCCGTTATATAAGCGTGATATTTAAAGCCAAAGCATTTATATATTTCTTCATAGTTTAATGCTTCATCAACATCCCTTTTTAATTCACAGAAAATATAAATAGGATTTGATGTGTCTCCATTAAAATAATCATTAGCAGTTATATTTTCAGATTTATGCCAGGTTGGGCTGCTTTCACCAAGAACAATGTCTATGGCCTTTATAATGTTGCTTTTCCCAGCATTATTCTTACCCACAATAATATTCTTACCCTTCTCAAAGGATATACACAATTCTTTGATTGACCGGTAATTGCTTATTATGAGTTTGGATAAGTACATTTATTTTATCCTTTTGTTGCTAAAAAACTCATACTTACTGTTCTGCTTACTTCATTATGTGGTAGGATTAGGTATTTCCACTTCTTACCGTCATTAGCTGCTGTGTATTGAGAGGCGTATTTACAATATCTTTCAGCGGCAACTTTTTTGGCTAATACCGTTTCTTCTTCTGTTTGGTCGGCACGTTTTACTTCAATCATAAAAATAGTGTCGCCTGTTTCTACTATAAAGTCCGGTTCATAACGTTTGGAGTTGTTGTCCCAATAAATACGAAACTGGTTGGGTGCAGGTCTTAACCACTTGATAACTGTTGCATCATTTTCTAGAACAAATGCTAAATCTTGTTCTGCCTTGCTATCAAATTTATACTCAAAATGACAGGCTTTTTCAAAACCTCTGAATACATACTTGGGAATGCTGTTGGTAGGCGTAATGATGTCTCGATAGTCTTTATATCCGGCATTAACCAATGATGAGAAACTCCATTGTTCTATTCGGATGAATGGGAAAACTTTTGGAGCAACATAATCTGCTGAATGCAACACAAAGTGTTGCTTCATCTGGTTGTAAACCTTCTCAGCAATGGCTGCTTTGAATTGAAAGATTGCCGAAGGCAATTCTTCTTCTTTGGCGATATTGGCTTTTATCGCTTCGTAGGCTTGCGAAGCAAGGTGATAAAGCAGTTCTGCATTTTCATCATAGTCAATTTCGGGGTAGTCGATGAGTTCCGCAATAATGAGTTTGATTGGATTGCCATAAGAGCCACTTGATTTTGCTTTTAGTGTTTCTACTTGCTTATCCTTTAATCCCATTCGGATGATTTCCTGCTCTAATGCCTGAAAATTAAAGCCTGTAACATCTAAATCAAATGACTTGAACTCAGCACGGGTTTCACCTTGTACCAAGTCCATACGTGGAATTTCAATGATGTTCTTTTTGTACTCGGTTACTAATTTCTCATAAACAGTTTCCGCTTCTTGCAGTATTTGTTCTTTGAATAAGTTTTGTTGACCTTTGGATAAATCCTGCTCAACCTGGCGAATTACCTTCCGTTTAACTTCTTCTTTGTTTAGATCTTCAATTCTGCGAACTTCGGGCAGGCTACTAAAATCAGGCAATACATTGATGATGGCTTTCTTGGCATCTAATGTGTTTTGTGCCTTCTGCTTTTGCTCAACATTGGTAATGGTATTGACCGTTTCCTGCTCTTTCTCAAAGTTTTGCTCTGTAACGGGTTTAGAAGTAACTACCTGTGTTTTGGTGCTTAGGTCTTCTTCGGGTATTTCTACAAAGCTCATTTTGTTTAATACAGAATTGGGATTTTGTGCTGCCTCAATTACTGCATTAAAGTTCTCGTGTGCTACTACTGTAAGTTTATCAATTTTATCTTCTCCGGTACGTTTACCTTCATAGGGTAAGCGTAATCCTCTACCAATGGTTTGTTCTACCAAAACACCTGCATTTGCAGCACGTAGCGGAACAATGGTGTATAGGTTGGTTACATCCCAACCCTCTTTAAGCATATTTACGTGAATTACAATCTCAATTTCATTATCAGGACTCTCTAAGGAAATGAATTGCTTTTCGATGTCTTCTTCTTTTTTGGTGGAAGAATCTATCTGCAACACCTTGCCTTTGTATTGACCATCATAGAATGTATCGGAATTGATGAGTTCGTATATCTCTTTTGCGTGGGCTATGTCTTTACAAACTACCAGAATGAAAGGCTTAACGAGTTTTACTTCGTTGTTTTTGGAATAGATTTCCAATTCGTTTTTGGTGTCTTGATGAATGCTGATAGCGTCCTCCAGCTTGATAATTTCTACTTCTCGATCAGACAAAGAGCCTTTTTGAAAATTCTTTCGGGTGGCAATGGCTGGATTCTTTACATACTTACCATCTGAAAGGGCTTGGGCCAATGAATATTCATACACCACATTTTTGAATTGCTTGCCCTTTTCGTCAAACGGTGTGGCTGTTAGTTCAATGCCTAATATTGGTTTTAGTTCGTTGATGGCATTTTTAGAAGCATCAGCGTGATAACGGTGTGCTTCGTCCATTAAAATTACTAAGTCGTTTAGGCCTGATAGATAATCCCAATATGATTGGCCTAAGTATTCTGACAGCCTTTTGATTTTGGGAGCTAAACTTACACCTCCTTGAGTAGTTCCTCTGTTATCGGAGTTGAACTTTGAAATATTGAATACGTTGATTCTGATTTCAGTGTCCTGATACAAACTGCCTTGCTGTGCATAGTTATCGCCTGTAATGATTACCGGGCGGTTATGTACAAACTCTGCAATTCCATTGAACACATATTTGTGGTAAGCAGGGTTGCCAAAGTCTTCAATCAGTTTATCGTAAATGGTGAGGTTAGGTGCTAAAACGAAAAAATTTTTAATACCCTTTTTCAAATACAAATATGCAATGATTGCACCCATCAAGCGGGTTTTCCCAACTCCTGTGGCAATAGAAAAAGCTATGGAAGGAAATTCTCTTTCAAAATCGGTGCAGGTAGGAAATTGGCTTTTTACCTTTTCTAATTCTTCTACCAGATTCACCTCCTTTTTCATTTCTAATTCATCAGCCAGTTTGGCTACAATGTCAAGAGCATCTTGCAGGGGTTCACGAAGTGAAAGACGTTGTTTGATATTATTGGCTATTGTATTCATTCTGACTTATTAAATTCTTTAAAGTGCTACTTGTCAATTCCGCTATTTTCAATTCAAAAGCTTCTGAAAACTTTGAGCTTTTAAGCAAATTGTCCAAATCGGTTTTATCTTCATTATATTTTTCATAGAAATCAACAAAAGATTCAACTGTTTTAGAAAATTCATACTCAATAAAGTCTTTGAGTTTTTTTGTTGGGTTTAATCCTTTTATTTTTGGAATATTATTATCTTCAATAAGCTCTTTCATCTCATTTATTTTTGCATCAACAACTTCTTTATAAATACCATAAAATAGACCAGATAAATAATAGGTACTTTTCTTGAATATTGGCAATTTAGGGGAATAAGTTTCAGCCGTTTGTTGTATTAAAGTTCGGATAGTATCAATAATGATTGTTGAGACCAATAACTTAACTGAAATATCATTAACATATCCAGTATCATCTACTCTGTCATTTATATAAAGCTTATCGTATTCGTTTTTTTGAAAAACCCTACTATGCCCCATTCGAGAACGAAGTGCTTGAGCTGCAAACCAAAATACTGCCCTATATGCCAAAGCCGCATTGGGCATTGAAACTATTTGATCGGTTGTGATGTTTTTTGATTCACCCTTTCGGTCATACACATAATCAAAATATTTCATTCTTTCACCAATGGCAATTTGAATAGGATCGTTTGCCAACAAAGAATGTGTTTTTACCGCATTTTGATTGTTTGTAGCCCGAATAACATTCATTTTGAAATCTGCTTGCTCTGAACCAATCTGATATACTTTCACTAAAACATTGGAAGCTCTAAAATTATCTTTTGTTTGTTCGTTGTACTTAGCACTATATAAAGCATTTATAGTTTGGCAACCGTTAATAATTTGCATATCGGTTAGTTCAATTGGTAGTTTCTTTCCATTCTTTATATTGCCAATATCAAATTTTTCACATATTATACTAATACCATTATTCATATATGGAAACCAGATGCTCTCTTCAGAACTAATAGTACCAATAATATCTTTATTAACAGATGCTCTGTCGCCTAAATAAAGTCTAATATTTTCGGCATATAATTGATTATGATGGTATTTGTTTTGAAGGTTAATAAATTCATTAACATTACAAATTCCGACAAAAACTTTTTTTGGTAATCCAATACCACTTTTAGAACTGTTGTCTTCTAATCTATAGGCGTGGCTACCATCAATTTCAAATTCTAATACTTCTTTATCTACTGAAATTTTGCCATTTTTAGCTAAATCTAAGATCTCTCTCAATCCATATGCTTGAATCTTGAAATTGTGATGCTGTTTATCTGTTAAAAAACGATTGGAAACAGCCTCAATAGCTGCTTTATTGCCATTAGTTATACCTTGTGCGTTATTTATAAAATGACAATGAACCATCACTTTTCTTCCACGTCTTCCATTTAAAAAATCCTGTACTTTGTCATAAATACTTTTTAGTACCGGATTTTTTAAATCTTCTTCATTCATCAACTCAGGATGCACAAAGATGTTATTCATTGTTGTGGCAAAAGTGTCTAATTCTTTTGGTGAAATTGCATTATTAAAATCATTATGAATTTTGTATTGAAATAAATGCAAGTGTTTTTCTAATGTTTTTTCCGAATCAATAAGGGCATAAGCATCTATTTGAAATTCGGGCATACCCGAAATACTTTTATCACATATCACAAACTCCTCAAAAAATCCATCTTCGGTATAGTCCATAGCTAGTGATGCTGCCATAGCCATATACAAGATATTATCAGGTTGATTTTTAACTAAATCGGAGGAGTTGCCAGCCTGTAAGGTAAAATGCTCGTTCATTCTTTTGAAATAATCGAGTTCTATTCTTAAATCGGGATTGCTGTTTATTATATTTTGCATAATTGTCAATTTTTTAGTCAAACAAAGTTGGTTTATTTTTCTCTATTTTTTGCTTATCTGCTATTTCTTGAACACTAATCTTATCGTCTTCAAAATCTTGTCCATCTTGAAAATCCTCTGAATCCTGTTCAGACGGTATATTGATGATGTTCAAACTATAATCTTCTTTGCCATACTCGCAACGACCTAAGAGCATTTGAGGGATTTTTTTAATGGTGATGTTGCCGTATTTGCCTTTACATTCTTTTTGAAAACTCTTGCAACATATCATCAATGTTTCACCGGGTTGCATTTCGTCTTTGATGCTGTCTAAGGCTTCTACGGTAAGGAATTGGGTAGTGGTGAATATGAAATCCTGCTCAGAGCTTTGTCCTTGTTTCCAATAGGTGCTTTCGTGGGGTTGGTATTTGTAGCCCTCCTGCTTTGCCATTGCTGCTGCCAACATATCGGCATTATACTCCTGGCTGATAACCCAATTGCCAAACTTATCTTGCTTTAATAAACTTGATGCAAGGGTGTAGAATTTGAAACCACCACCGCCTTGCCAGTTTACTTCATCTGTAATTCCAATTTTATCAGTATTATCAACAACCATTTTTAATCTTGGCAAAGAATGAGTAATACAATGGCTTCCTAGTTCAACCCCAATCCATTTACGATTCATTTTATGGGCAACTGCTGATGTTGTTCCAGAACCTAAAAATGAGTCCAGTACTATATCTCCTTCATCCGTTGCAATCTGTAGTATTTTCTTAATTAGTTTTTCGGGTTTAGGAGTACCAAACCATTCTTCCTTTGACATTTCAGGGAATAATTTTTTTTGCTCATATTTTGCCTGTCTGTTATGTCCAGTTTCTTCTAAATCAGCCCATAATGAGGAAGGTGGTAAACCCTTGCTGTCTGCCAGATATGTTCTTCTCTTAATATTTGTATAGTCTTTATTAAAGTAAATCTCCCCAGAATCCATTTTTTCTTTAAGAGTTTCTTTACTCCATCTCCATCCGTTTTTTGGAGGTGAAATTATTGTCCCTATCGGTGTTGGTATGTCAAATACAAGATTCTCTCTATAAGCTGGTGAAGAGATTGGGTTTCCGTCAAACCAAGGCCCTCTTGGGTCGTTATCAGGGTTTTTAAAGTGTTTTATTTGAGAATCCTTTGGGATTAATTTTTTCGAAAGCCAGTTTCCAGTTTTGCTATAAATCAGTATTGTATTATGATCTATTGAAAATTGTTTGGCATCATTATTTGAGTTGTCGCTTGACTTCCAAATTACACCTTGATTAAAATTCTGACGACCAAAAATCTCGTCACACAATACTTTGCAATAATGCACTTCATTATCATCGAGTGTAATCCATATGGTTCCCTCATTTGAAAGTAACTTATGAAGTAGTCTTAAACGAGAACTCATCAAACTCAGCCAAAGCGAATGTTCTACACCATCATCATAATGCTCAAAGGCGTTGCCTGTATTGTAAGGTGGGTCTATGTATATGCACTTTACTTTTCCTGCATAGTCTTGTTCCAATGCTTTTAAGGCAAGGAGGTTGTCTCCGTGTATGAGCATATTTTCGCTCTCGGGGTCGCCATAACTGTACTCGGGGTTTTCTATGAGAATACGAGGTTCGAGCTTTGGTTCTTCGCCTTTGCCTATCCAAGTGAGTTCAAGTTTTTGGAGTGGTTTTTTATTGCTCATTGTCTGCTATATTTTGATTAGCTAAGTGATTCATCTTAGCGTATATTATTTTCATTTTTAATTCTTCTGAGTAGTCTGTTTCATACAGCAAGGAACAAACGATTTCAAACAGTAAATCACGGTCTATTACATTGTCTGCAACATCTACCACTGTATTTTCCATATCTATAATGAAACGAGGCACTAAGGCTTCTAATTCATTTATAGATAGGAAATAGGCTGCTAGGGCAATGGAGGAACGTTTATTGCCATCGTTAAAGCAATGATTTTTATTAAACGAATAAATCAGATGCGTTACTTTATCTTCCAATTCCGGGTAATAAAAATCGTTTTGAACGTGATCCAGAGTGCTATCAATTAGACCTTCATCACGTATGCCCATAAAGCCTCCTGATTCACGGATAATGCTATCGTGTACCTCAATTGAAAACGCTACTGTAAAGTATCTAAACGCCATCTTTATCTATCTTTTAAGCGTTTAAAAACTTCCAACAAATCAGGGTTTTCAATCAGTCTTTCAATTAAATCTTTGCTCTTATCGCCCAGAAAACGACTGTAATCTTCTTTACTCAATGCACCAATGTAGCCTTCTAATCTTTTATGAATCACGTTTCGTAAGCCATAGTCACGGGTTGCCATTTTGGTACAAGCATCTTCAATTAATGGTCTCCAATGCCGCTTGTCGGCAAAACGCATAATCAGTACATTCAACTCAGAAGTAGTCAACTTACGACCCAAAGATTCTGCCTTTTCTTTCATCTCGTCTGCAATGCCTACTTCAAATGCAGCTATAAGTTTTAGCACTTCGGCATACATTGTATCTCTTGGGTTGTCTTTTTCTTCCAGGTTTAAAATAGCCCTGTATTCTTTGGCGTTTTCCTTAAAAATGGCTTTATAAATAGCATCTGTGTAATAGGCATATTTGTAGTTACCCATATCCAGATAGAGGCTCAGGGCATTGGTAAATTCTTTGCGATAAACGGGTTCTCGGGTAATTGCCACCAAAAACTCCTCGTCACGCTGATTGATGTACTTGGTTGAACCGCCTGTTTGCTGATTAAGGGTGTCGATTACAATGTCCAAAATTCTGCTACGGAGCATTTTGGCATTATCGCTTTCAGTCAGCAGCATAGCCACATTTAAGAACGCCCTAAAATTGAACACCGCCAGACTTTTAAGACGCTTATATGATTGATTATCAATGGTTTGTTCTGACAGAGGGAAATCGGTTTCCTTCTGTGAAAGGTCATCGGCTACCGTAAGCAAGGGTCCGAACTTTTCTTTAAATTCTTTTAGTTTTTGACCTTTAAGAACCCTGTACCCGTTATGCTTAACTTCTTCCTCGTTATTATTGAGCACATTTGTAATCGTTCTGGTAGTAACTTTGAAAAAATCGGCAACCATTTTTGAGGTAAACAAATATTCGCCCTCATAAAGAAGACCAGTTAACCCAATGAAATTTTGGATTTTTTCAACCGCTTGGGAGTTGTTTAATATGTTTTGCCTATCAATGGCAGATTGGGTTAAGTCTTTCATTTATTCTAATCGCCATTTAAGGGTGAACAATTCGGATGTATTAATCTCTTGGCGAAGCCTTTGCTCAATTTCGGTGAGTAGGTTCTCTTTCCTTTCATCAATCATATCTTGTGCTTCAAACAAGTGCTGGCGTTTCTCACTTCGCTTCTTTTCCAGGTCTTTTATTGCTCTTTGGGCTTTTACCTTGGAATCTAACTGCAACATTTTCTTTGCTTCGGACTTTCTCAGTTTGATTTCTGCGTCTAAATCTTTAATCTCTTTATCCAAACTGATTTTCATATCATCAGCCCACTGGTCGAGTTTGTCCATTTCGGTATCAAAGAAGTCTTTGTTGCGATTGGCATTATCTGAAATTACCGACTGAGTGTTGCTGAATAAAACTTCATTCAATTTTGATGCTGCTTCGTTTTCTACATAAATTGAATTGCCTTCTTTGGCTTGTAGCGAAAAAAAACGCTGGGCAATTTCAGTATCTATATTTTCCCCGTTATCGGTGATGCACGAGCTTATCAAATAATCTTCATACTCAAAGGAATTGATTTCTAACCTGCTCACTTGCAGCCACCCCGATTGACCAATGTATTTCTCTAATGCGGTAACTTTTGTTGGGGTGTTTGAATAATCAAAAATCATTTCTTTTGTAGGCGTATTTAGATTTTTGCAGGCGTTTAAAATCTGTTTGGCCAACTTATGCCCAACCCGGTATATATTGGTGTCATCAGGAACATCAATATCTGATTTACGTTGCCCTTTCTTGGGTTTTAAAATCATATATGGCCCCTTGTGGATGGCCTCTTGGGGAAAAGGATTTTCTTTAAGTGTGAATGTGTAGGTATTGTCATTGAATTGTGCTGAACCATTCAAATAAAACTTTGTGGTTGCCCAAAGCCTTTCTTCAAATCGATTGAGGTATTCGGTACTTTCTAATAAATTGCTTCGTAGTTTTTCCCGAACTTCTTCATCAAAGTTTTCCAAAAGTACTTTTCGAGTTTCTTGGACTTTTTCGGAAATATTGCCTCTGAGTTCATCTTGTAAAACATCAAATGCAGCTTGAATTTCTTCTGTGGTGCGGCATTGTTGGTATATAGTAGCTATCCGTTTTTCAAAATCAACACCATTGCCAATACTGCCTAATACCTCATCAGAAGCACCGAATACACCATCAAATAGCCTGAATTTTTGGTCTAACAGTTCATAAACCCGTTGGTCTGCGGCATTGGCTTTATTAAGAAAGTTGATAACTACTACATCATAATTTTGCCCGTAACGGTGACATCTTCCTATTCGTTGCTCAATCCGTTGCGGATTCCAGGGCAAGTCGAAATTTATAACTAAAGAACAAAACTGCAGATTAATACCCTCAGCTGCTGCTTCGGTGGCAACCATTATAGTGGCTTCTTCTTTGAAGTAATCAACTATTGCAGCTCTTTTGTCAGCTGTTAGAGATCCGGTTAAAACATCAGTACCCTGATGTTTTTTTAAGTAGGCAGAATAAATCTCTTTTGACTTTGCATCTGCATTGCTACCATTAAACTTAACTACTTTATCAGCATAACCTCTTGCTTCTAACAGGTTGCAAATAAAATCTTGGGTTCTTCTGGATTCAGTAAAAATTAAAGCTTTTTGATTTGCACCTAATTTTTCGAGTGCTTCAAAGCCTCTTTCTAAAGCTGTAAAAAGCTGTTCTGCCTTGGAGTTTTTTCTGATTTTATGTGCCAGGGCTCTGAATTTTTCAAGGTCTGCTTTTTCTCTTTTTATTTCCTCAATTTCTTCCTCTGAAAAAGTTATTTCATCAATTAGCTCATCAGATTCTGTTTCATCTTCTTCTTCACTTTCCCATTCATCTACTATCTCATCATATACTTCAAAGTCGGTAGCTATTTCTTCTTCCGTACCATTTATTTCGTGGTTGTTTATTATTTTATCAAGCCTTTGAACTAAAGCATCCAAAGTGCCAAATATGGCATAAGTCGAAGACGCCAATAACTTTCGTAAAATCAAAGTCATCAATTGCCTTTGACTCATTGGCAGTGCGTAAAGCTTGGGTCTTTGAAGGTAGTCTGTTACCCAATTGTATAAAGTTGTTTCATCTTCATTAGGAAAATATTCCTGAACAAGCGGCTTACGCTCCGTGTATTTGATGTACTCCAAAACCTGTCTTCTGAGTGTACGTTTACAAATGGGTTGCAGCCTGTTTCTTAAATCTTCGTAGTTTTCTTCATCTACATTTCTGCTGAACTGGCTTTTGAAACTTTTTAAGTCCCCAAAAATGTATGGGTCGATTAAACTCACTAAACCATAAAGTTCTAAAATAGAATTTTGTAAAGGGGTTGCTGTCAACAATACCTTCTTGCTGTGATCTAATGCATCCTTTATGGTGTTCCCTATTTTATTGGATGGTTTATATACATTCCGTAGCCTATGAGCTTCATCAATGATGACTAAATCCCAATTAACGTGCTTGAGATAAGGAGCTTTATTTTTTGCAAAATGGTAAGAGCAGATTATGATAGTATCTTCCTGATTAAATGGGTTAAGATTGCCCTCTTTTATATAGTTGTTGAAAGATTTAGCTTCTAATATGATTGATGGCAAAAAGAACTTTTCCGCTAACTCCTGATTCCATTGTTTTCTAAGATTGGAAGGTCCAATAATGAGCAACTTTCTTTTACGCTCAGCCCATTGTTGAGATAGAATAATACCAGCTTCAATAGTCTTGCCCAGCCCAACTTCATCTGCTAAAACCGCACCTTTGGATAAAGGAGATTTAAAAGCAAATAATGCCGCTTCAATCTGGTGCGGGTTTAAGTCCACCTGTGCATCCTGGAGTGATGCTGTTAACTTGCCCACATCATTTGCAGGAAGTTGCCTTGTAAGCTCGTAGGCAAAATATTTGGCGTGATATGGAGTAAGGCTATTCATTTACATTTCTAATATTTTTGAGCACAAGATTTAAGGCAGAAATGCTGTGTTCGTTGTTTTCTAAAACGTGCAACACTTTTTCCCCTAACCAATAAGGCATTAGTTCACTTTCAGGTAAATCATAAACTTTTGCAAGGGCTTCCAAATGAGTTTTACTCACCGGCTTGTCGTTGTTTTCCATTTTGCTGATGTAGGCGGTATCAACGTCTAATTCAGCTGCAACTTGCCTTTGCAAAAGTCCTTTTGATTCCCTTAATTCTTTGAGTTTCTCTCCGAGCATTGGTTATACCTTTTATTGACTTGTCCTATAAAGGGCAAATATAGTGATAAATATGAAAGTAAGCTTGCAAAGTTTGCAAAACTTGCAAAGTGGATTTTACTCTTTGATTTTTTGATAGATGCCATTCCGGGTTTTCTCAATCCATTTGAATGCGACCAACTTAGACAAATATAGGTCTGCGGTGCGTTCTTTGATACCAAACTGGGCTTCGGCAAGGGTTATGGCTTCTTTTCTGCGGAATGAAGTTGGGAGCTTTTCAAAGAATTGCTTTAGCAATTTGTCGGTAACGGTGGCTTGCTTGGGTAGTTCCTTGAACATAAAAACGGAATGCTCCTGATAAACTTTGACCAACTTTAAGGCAATGTCGAAATCTTCATCTGAGCAGATTTGTTCCGGTGAAAGTTCGCCATTGTGGCTTAATGGACATTTTTAATGCTAAAAACCGCTGAATGCTTTGCTATGCTTAGTTTTGAGGCAATTGAAAGGTCATGAATAAAAAAAGTGCTTTTATTGCAACAGCTCTCGTGTCAGAAAATATG
>Ga0247843_1004174_pt1 | contig 22033 bp, 17 predicted proteins | sample LaCruzMarch2017__FD_192420 | JGI IMG/M metagenome (GOLD analysis project Ga0247843, IMG submission 192420) | Freshwater microbial communities from meromictic Lake La Cruz, Castile-La Mancha, Spain - LaCruzMarch2017_8m | ecosystem: Environmental > Aquatic > Freshwater > Lake | place: Spain...
AAATGAAATGAAATGAAATGAAATGAAATGAAATGAAATGAAATGAAATGAAATGAAATGAAATGAAATGAAATGAAATGAAATGAAATGAAATGGAGACAAAATTAAAAGTTGCTCATTAACTCCATTTTTTCCATCGTTTTTTCTAAATTAGATTTATTTAAATTATTAAATAAATAATCAGTTTTTGGGGACTCTTCGTTTTTTTTTATTTCTTTATATATTGCGTTAATTTTTAACACAATAGCTTCTGTTTCTTCTTGTTTAGTTATAATATTAATAGTAAAATTAATATTTTCTATTAATAAGGCAAAGGCATAATATATAATATATTTCCGTTTTTTTTTCACACTATTATTATATTTAATAATAAACAATTCAAATAAATTTTTTATTATTTTATGTTTCAAGATACTATTATTACTATTACTATTACTATTACTACTATTGCTATTATTATTGCTATTATTACTATTATTACTATTATTGCTACTATTACTATTACTATAAGTATCAATTATATTATATTTTTTATCTAAAATATTAGGATCGCTATAATAAAATAAGATGTCCCATATTATCCATATAATATCGTGAGTATTTCCAGATGGAGCATAACTTCTATTTTCACATACACATTTCTTCTTTTTTTTGATACAAATATTTTCATATTCTATTATCCACTCATACCAATAATATACATTTATTATGTTTTTATTTATTAAATTAAATATGAGTTCATTTATTGGTATTATCAACTCTTTAGGATCATCTTCTTTTAATACTTCTTCTATATATGACACATTAGGTGCTTTAAATTTTTCGCTCATACAAGTTAAATCAAAAGAATTATTTTTATCTAATTTTACATCACTTATTACATTCTTCTTACTAGAATAACACAAAACACATATTATTTCACAAAATAATTTCCGTATTTTTTCATTATTTCTCAACGCTAATATTTCTTTACTATATCCATTTTGTAAAATATTTATAAAGTTATTATAGCGCATATTTAAATATAATGTTAATTTAGGATTACCATTATGTATATATTTATATGAATAATATAAAATTATATCCCATAAATCTAAATAATGCCCAGCACATATAAATTCCGCACTCCAATAGCAAGCATTCTCTATTTTTTCATCATACATATTTTTAATTAGTTCTAGACGGGCTTTTGATTTTTGAAATTTTGAAAAAGTTATATTTCTAAAAGATAAGCGAAGATCATTAATATGATTAGTATCCATTATTTTTAGTTATAATAGTATTATTAATTTTAACTTACATAAAAAATATAATATTAATACATAATAATAATATTATTATGAAAATATTTTATCAAAGTCTAAAAGATTTTCTTAAACTATCATTACTACACAAAATATTTTTAATTATGCTTATATTAGTATTCTTTTATTTAGCAAACAAAACATCGCGCGTTTATGAGAATTATGATGATATGACATCTGGTAAAAGATTTGATAGTAAATTTGATGATGCTATATATGATGCTTTTTATACAAAATACTATGATAAAATTTATGAAAATAAGGAACGAGACGTAGAGCAATTAAAAATTATAGTGAGTTATGCTAAAAATAAGAAGTTTGTCAAATTTTTAGATATTGGTTGTGGAACTGGATATCATGTTCATATGTTAAACAAAATGAAATATGATGTGGTAGGATTAGATAAATCTAAATATATGGTAGAAAAGGCAAAATCAAAATATACTAATTGTGAATTTATAACAGGAGATATACTCAAAAATAATTTATTTGATTATAATTCATTTACACATATATTATGTTTAAATAAAACTTTTTACATCATTAAAGAGAAAGAGCAATTTTTTGAAAATTGTGCATTATTATTAAGTCCAAATGGAGTATTAATAATACATTTATTAACTAGAGAGACGTTTAAACCTTTTATTCTTCCTAAAGATGATAGTGTTTTGTATAATCCGGAAAATCATAATAGTGCTATTACTAAAACTTTTATAAAGTTCAGTTCTAATTTAGAATATATGTGTCATTATGAAGTTTTTAATACTAATACTAATTTCACTAGTGATGATGCGTTTAATGAACCATATTCATGCTATCAAGAAAAATTTGAAGATTTTGAAACTCATAATATTCGTAAAAATCAAATTAATTTATATATACCTAGTATTGATGAAATATTAAAACTTGCTAAATCAAAAGGGTTTGTTCTTAAAGATAAAAAATCTTTGGATTTTATTGATCACCCTAATGAATATTTGTTTATTTTTAAAAAAATAACATAATCATAATTGTATTCATATTTGTATTCATATTTGTATTCATATTTGTATTCATATTTGTATTCATATTTGTATTATTTACCGAACATATTTACTTGCTCTAGCAAATGAATCTAACACAAATAATATAAATATACCCAAGAACAAGTATAATATTAGTTCTTCTGTAATATAATTTGTTTTCTCATTGTGTTGTTCTTCTAATAAATGTACTATGTAATCTAATTTTGCTAGTAATTTATTATTATCGTAATTATGTGTATTACTATTTTGTGATAATGCTTCATAATTCAATTTATAACTATCACTATAATTAGACAACTCATTTTTTATCATATTTGAACTGTTAAATACATTTGAGTTTTCTAAATTAGAAGCATTATTATTTATATTATTTGTACTATTTGTATTATTTGTATTGGAATTTTGTAATTCATTATTAAAAAAATTGTTTTGTGGTATATTATTTCCTTGCTCTCTCATTTTTTGTATTTTTGCCAATTGATCGTTCAAACTATCTGTAAAAGATGTGCTTATTGATTCATCTATTATATTAGATTGGTAATTTGTATTAATGTTATCTTCTTCTTCGTTGTTTTCGTGAATTTTTGACATTAAATTTCCTAAACTGGTTATCTTATTTTTTAATACTTCATTATTTTTAGTATTTGTTATGTTTGATTCGTCAAACTCTACAGTTTTCTTATTTTTTAAAGTTTTATTATTTGATTTTTTATATAATTTAGATTCTGATAAATTATTATTTTCAGAATCTAATGGAGCCGGATTTAATTGAAACATATTATACTATTATAAAAAAATAAGATTATATTATTTTCAAAAAACTACTAAATAAAGTAATTAATTTAGTATTAAATTTTCTATAATGATTTAATACTAAATAAAGTTTTTTAGTGTTTAGAGTTTAATATAATTTTTTCATCTTAATTTCTTTAAAAATTAATTTGTTATTATAATATAATAAATACATTTACAAATATGTATAATTTATATAAAAACTATAAAAGTTTTTTAAAAAAACAAAAATTTGATATTTTTATGAGAAATATAGAGACAAATAAATTATTAATAGGCGTGTTTATGATTTTTATGAATATAGGTTCTCGTTATATTGAATTAAGATTAACAAAAGGACAAGAAATGATATTAAAAAATATTGCTCGTGAAGTATTAATTTTTACTATTGCTTTTGTTGCTACCAAAGATTTAATATTATCTTTCATTATAACATGTATTTTTATTGTTTTAGCTAATTTTGTATTTAATGAAAAATGTAAATTTTGTATATTACCAGACAAATATAAAAATTTGACTTCATTAATAGATACTAACAAAGACAATATTATTTCAGAAAATGAAATAAATAAAGCATATGATACATTAAAAAAAGCACGTACTCAAATAGATGATTATAAAAAAATAAAAACACTCGAATCTTTCAACAATATGAATTATAAGTAATAATATTGTAATAATATTGTAATAATATTGTAATAATATTTTAATTATATTGTAATAATATTGTAATAATATTGTAATAATATTTTAATTATATTGTAATAATATTGTAATAATATTGTAATAATATTGTAATAATATAGTATATAATTATGAGTGGCGCACAAGCCGTTTTTATACCAAATACTAATAATTATAAAATACAAATAAATATTGTTTATAATAGTAAAGATAGTGACGACACTAATGATAACAAAGATAACAATGATAACAAAGATACTAATGATACTAATATTATGGATAATAGTTATTACATTATTGATAAAATGAGAGATATTTTATTAGAAGAATTTTCTAATGAGTCCACATACACTAGTTTTAAAAAGACGTATAACAATTCACAATTATATATGGTAAATGATTCTTATTACATTGATAAAACTGTAATTGATACTATTAGAAAAAAAACAACTAGTAGTTTCCCTAGTTATACCGATTCTAAAGCAGAGGAGATTAAAATTTTTACAGAACTTGCTTCCAAATTTACAAAAAAAGAAAATAATATGTATCAAGATAAATTAGTAAAAGAATTTATAAAAATTGCCAAAACTGTGCTTCGCGATAATCCAAAAAAGGACTTGTTTGATGAGTTTGTAAAACAAGTTTCTACAATAACAACTCTAACAGATTTAGTTAAAGTTGAGAGTTTTAGATCTGTTATAGGAAGCAAAGTTTTCAAATCTTACCTCAAAACTGTCTTTGACTCTGGATCTAGCGACAGAGACTTGAGAGAAGCATTACGATTATTTTATAACATTCCAGCAAGTAGTTTTGTTAAAAAATCTAAGTATGAATATTTTTTGAATCCAGAATCAATCATTAATATTTTTAAAATTATAGATGAATATAGTAATAATGACGACTCTATATTTGGTGGACGAAGGTCTTCATTAAATAATAATCAAACAAAAGAAGATATATATAATAAATATTTTAAATATGTATTTCCTAATAAGAAAGATATAAATAATTTAAGTGATCCAGATAAAGATAAAATTTTGATGTTTTATAATGTTTATTATATAATTAAAAATATTTATTTACTAGATGATACTATTATAAATGTAACAAATTATGGAAAAGATAAAAACGAAAAAAAATATTATATTAGTAAGGTTGGATTACTTGACTTAAAAGATAATATTACTCATTTTAAAATTGAAAAAAATAAAGTTACGATTTTTATAAAAGCTACCTTAAAATATATTATTGAAAACCCTACATTACAAATTAATTATTTAATAGATGAGTTAGAAAACTTGAGGCAAAATTTCTTACCGCAATCCTATATATTACGACCTATAGATATAAACAATAATTATTCTAATTATAACAAAATATACATTCATGACAACATTAAATATAAAGATAATGCTTATATTATAGACTCGGTTAGTAAATCTTTGGTTATAAAAAAATATATTAAAAACAAAGAGGAAATATTTTTTAATACAAAAGCAGTAAAATTATTTGATCGTTTTTCTAGAATAAAACAAAAAAAAAACCAAAATCCAAGTTCAGAGATAGTTAGATTAAATATTATATATTTATTATATAAAATTTTTAAACTTTATAATAATAAAGAATTCAAAAAATATTATATATCAGACACGTATATTAAATATTTTATTAATCCATCAAAAATAATTAATCCATCAAAAATAGAAGATACATCTTATTATTATTATAGTATTAGTACTGGTAATATAACAGAAACAAACACAAAATATAGCACAATTCAAAAAATATTTGCTTTACAATCAACGCAAGGAGAAGGAGAAGAAGGAAAAGAAGGAGATGGAGATGAAGATGAAGAAGAAGAAGATGAAGAAGAAAAAGAAGAAAAAGAAGAAAAAGAAGAAAAAGAAGAACGAACAATTTATCAAGAAATTAAGTCATCAGATGCCCGTTTGCCAACTAATAAAATATACAAAATAAATGTGGTTTTCAGATGTTATTCAAATATAGATGGTAAAAAACCTACTTTAATACGCAGATTAGTAGCCGAAAATTGCCTATATAGAGCACAAAAAATAGACGATGTTCTTACAAATATATTTTATAAAGCATTTGATATACCAGAAAATTTTTTATATAATAAACTTTCTAATATTACAAAAAAAAATCAATCAAATGTTGTCTTACAAAATAAAAATAAACAGGTTGAAAAGCAAACAAATCCGAATCCAAATCCGAATCTAAATCCAAATCCGAATCCGAATCCAAATCCGAATCTAAATCCAAATCCGAATCCGAATCCGGAACCCATAAAAGAAAAAACTAGACTAAGACAAGGAGGAAGTTTAATAACAAATCTTGTTCGCAATAAAACACGCAAGAATACTATTCATGAATTAATAGTAAAATAATATATACCAATAATTTATAATATTTTTACAATAATTTATAATAGTATTATAATATATAATCAAGGATGAATCTTTTAACTACGTTAAAAAAACGATTATCGTTCAAAAAACCAATCGAGTCTATATTATATATTGCTGCTTTAATAGTAGTAGCTTATTATTTTAATAAATATGTATTAACAAATATGAATGTTGAAAATTTTGAAAATGATGGGAAAAAAAAAGTAGTATATTTTTATATGAATGGTTGCCCGCACTGTGATTCATTTTCGCCTATATGGGATGAGTTTAAACAAACTTCTAAATTACCTACTCATAAAATAGAAAGTGCGGATGCTGGCGAAATGATGAGCAAATATAAAATATCCGGTTTTCCTACTATACTATTATTAGATGAAAATAATAATAAATTAAAAGAATTAGAAGGACCTAGAACTATTGCGGGTCTAAACGCAATGATCAGTAATTATATTTAAGTATAAAATAAAATAAAATAAAATAAAATAAAATTGAAAGCACATACCTTTTATATATTATATATTATGTAAAATATATTATATAAAATATGGATTCATATTTTAGTAATGAGAAAATATCAGATTATGATTTATGTAATGAAAAATATAGTATTGAGGTTTTAACAAAAAATATTCATTATTTAAATAAGAAAGTAGTGCTTAGTACACAAAAACTAACTGCTGAATTTTGTGTAAAATATATTTTAGATATGAATATTGAATCTGGAAGTGAAGCTTGTGGTGTTTATACTAAAGAACATATTCTTAGAAGGCAACCACATATTACTAACGAAGAATTTGATAAATGTTATATGGAATATGTTAATTATAATGAATAATAATATTTCATTATTTAGAAGAAAAGTTCTTTCTTAATAATTATCAAATAATATAATATATGGTTAAGTCTAGTTTTTTTAAGGGTTTAGGCAAGCCATTTGTAATTTTGGTAATATTATTTTTACTTGAATCTATAATAAGTATTATAGTTTATTATTTATACAAAAAAAATTCATCTCTAGAAGGAGATAAGAAAAAGTAAGCACGTATGAATAGCAACTCACATAATTTATATTTATATCTTTATATTTTAATTATATCTTTATAATTATTTATATATTTTGTATATATATTTATATATGGCGAGGTCTTATTTTTTAAAAGGTTTTGGTAAGCAATTTGGAATTTTAGCAATATTATTTATAATAAGTATTGTATTATATTATTTATATAATAATTACACACTAGAAGGACTTACACCAGGAAAGAAAGCAACAGTAGAAGAAGCGACGGTAGAAGGATATAGAGAAGGGCGCAGGGGGAGGGGGAGGAGTACAACGCTGGGCGCGAATGGGCAACGTTATAATACAGGGTATTAAAATACAATTTAGAAGAAAATTCGTAACTATATAATTTTTTATAAATAAATAAATAAATAATTATATATTATAATTTATATGGCGAAGTCTAATTTTTTTAAAAAATATTCAAAACCGCTAGCACTTTTAGCAATATTAATTATTTTAAGTATAGTATTATTTTCTTCATATAATAATTATTCAGTAGAAAATTTTAAACCTAAACCTGGTGTAAAATTAGAAGTAAGATTATGGGTAAGTGCTCTTGGTTCACTAGATAATACTTTTGTTCGCTCACAGTGGTTAGATTTTGTTAATAAATATGATAAGTTTCCTAGTATTGAATTTGGATATGGTAAAGCTGTAGATTTTACTAAATATTTAGAAACAGATAAAAATACTGGTTATAAGGATTTTGAAAAGTTAGATTATGTTAGACCCCCATTTAATACATTTGTTTCAATCATTATAAGTAATACTGCGAACGGTGTAAAATATAAATATTTACCAACTGCTTTGATAGCCGATAAAAGTTTAACACTCGAATATCTTACCCTGCAACTAAATCGTGTTTTTTTAGATAACTATAGTTTGTTGTATGATAATGCTTCGTCGGATCCTGAAAAAACTATGCCTTCTACACCACCAGAAATGCCAAAAATACCAAAAATACCAACAGAAATACCAACAGAAATGCCAAAAATGCCAGAATTGCCAAAAATGCCAGAATTGCCAAAAATATTTTGAACGTGCTTTATATAAAATTATTAATTACTTCATTATTGGTAAAAAAAATTGATATATATATTATTAACATTAATAATATATATTATTAATAGCATATAAAAATGCTTGTTAAGTTAAATGATTTGGTTTTAGTTAAAATTATATCACGACCATCTAAATTATGTAAAACCCCATATGTTGCTGATATAGAACTTCCTGATGGTTCAATTGTTCAAGCACATTGTGCTTCTATGGGTTGTTGTGGACTATCTGAAAAGGGATCTTATGTATATGCTTCTCCAATCAAATCCAATTGTGCGCAAAGCAAATCAAAGGTGTGCTCTTATAAAATTTATTTGGCACAATATTACGAAGAAAAGATTATTAATACGCAAATGTGTATTAATAAACAATTAATAGGAGTCGACCCGAAATTAGCCGAGACTTTGGTAGAAAATGCTCTAACAAAAAACTGTTTGAAAACATTGACGCATATTAAGACCTATAAGCGCGAAGTTAAATTGCTTAATTCGCGTTTTGATTTTGCCGGAATAGATGAAAATGGTAAATATTTTGTATTAGAAGTTAAAAATGTTCCTCTTGCCGATTATGCAGATGTGTCTTCTACTGACCGTAAAAAAATGATTAAGCGTGGGGACTTTACACATATTGCCATTAATGAAAAAATCTCATATTTTCCTGATGGATACAGGAAGAAGAAAGGTGCGGTTGTAAGCGAGCGCGCTCTTAAACATATTAATGAATTAGCAGAAATTACTCATTCAAAAATTATTAGACCTATTATTTGTTTTGTTATTCAACGGACGGATGTTTCCAGTTTTCAGGCATCTGTGTTGGACCCAATATATAAAGAAGCATTTAATGAAGCAATTAAAAAAGGTGTAGAAGTTATTGTATTGGTTGTTTCGTGGAATGCTCAAGGAGAGGCTACTTTTGTAAGTTGCGATTTGCCCGTGAATTATTAAATTAATTTATTTATGGAATTATGTTTAATTTTTTACACACTTTATTATACATTGCTAAATCTTCGCCACATACATCTTCATTATCTCCAACCTGATTTATATAATAATTAATTACTTCTTTGAATTTTTTTCCTTTTACACTTCCCTTACGATAACTATCTACTAGTATTGGTTCCGTTTTTCTTATTGTCTCTGTTTTTTTTGTTAATGATTTAGATGCTATTTTTGCTCTATATGTTCTTTGTATTTTTACTGCTGCTTCTAATCTTGCTTTTTCTTGTTCTGCTTTTTCTAATCTTGCTTTTTCTTCTGCTTCTGCTTTTGCTGCTTTTAATTTTTCTGCTTCTGCTTTTGCTGCTTTTAATTTTTCTGCTTCTTCTAATCTTGCTTTATCTTTTTCTGCTTTTGCTAATCTTGCTTTATCTTCTTCTTCTAATCTTGCTTTATCTTCTTCTTCTAATCTTGCTTTATCTGCTTTTTCTAATCTTGCTTTATCTGCTTGTGCTTTTTGTTTTAATAATTTACATGCTATTTTTGCTCTATGTGTTTTTTGTATTTTTATTGCTGCCTCTAATCTTTTTGCTTGTGCTAATCTTTCTTTTTCTGCTTCTGCTAATCTTTCTTTTTCTGCTTCTATATCTAATTCTTCCTGTACTTTTTTAGGAATGGCAACATGACTAATATCGATACCTTTAGCTTTAATAATTTTATATTTATTTACTCCTGTAGGAGTACTTGAATCATATGCATGCTTGCTTTGTAAATGTGTAATTGTTGCTTTTATTACATTACATAGTTTGTTTTCCTTATCAAGTTTGATAAGTTTATTGACAGTCATTCCCAATTCTTTTCCTATTTTTTTAGAATAAATTTCTAATTCTAAAAACATGTGATTACCTGATCCATTATTCATTGACGCGTTATATGAACCATGTTGTCTGCCTCGTTTATAAAACTTAATATCTCCACCGCTAACAGCATTCTTATCCTTATCTTTACAAAATTGTCTTTCTGTTCCTTTTAACGTCATTATTAAACATTCCGGATCCAAATTTATATGAGTTAATAGTTTATTTATTTCTCTTTTAGTTGTTATTTCTGGTGACCATTTTTTTGATTCATCTTTGTATAAATAGTATCTTGTTTTATCAGTATTATAAACCATATAATATTCTTCAGTATTAGTAGTTTCATTTTTCATAACATATATTTTTGTAATACTATTAAAAGGTTCACAATATACATTATTGAATGGTGATGTTTTATTATCATTCAGTTGCTCGCCATTAAATTTTACAATAATATTTCTTTCTTTTATAACTTTGCCATATGTAGTTATAATACATTGCTTTAACGCATCTAAATCAACTATGATGCCATCAATTATTTCTTCAAGTATAATAGAAGAACCGCAAGATAATTTATGTTCTTCTTCATACTCTTCTTGAGTTATAATTTTCTCATCATAATCAAATGATTCATTAACATCTTCTACATTAGACATTTTTTCTATGTTAAATACTATTTTAAAATATTGACCGTCCGATTTCGTATAAATAGTTGTTTTATCAGACAGAGCAATAAACGCTTCTTTTGTTCCTGCTCCAAACTCTGAAATAGATTGATCATCGTCGTGTGATGAACTAATATGACCAAAATTGAAAGGGTTTTTGTCATTGTTTTCTGAAAGATTTTGAAAACCAGTTAGGGTGTTATCTCTAATTTGTATTTGTAAAATCTTCTTGTTATCGGTTGTCGGTTTGAACTTTATAGTAATATCAATAATGGTAGCATTTAATATAGGATAATCTAATAATTCTCCTATTGCTACATTTAAAGCATATCCTTTTTGACGAGTATGTTTAACCTCTGTTCTGAAATGCTTGGCACCCGGTCGTCCCTTTTTTCTCTCACTTGTAATATTCATAATTTATAAACTAATTTATAACTTATTTTAAAATAAAAATTATAAGTATAATTTCAATTTTTTATAAAATTGATATTATAAAAATAACTGTATATACATAATTAATAATATGGACTATTCTATTATATCAAAAGAACTAACAAGCAAATTGTCAAAAACTATAAAAAAAAATGGAGGTATATATTTTACACCTCCTTCTATTATAGCAGACAACATTAAATTACTTGAACCTTATATGAATACTATTTCAAATGTATTGGAACCATCTTGTGGTTCTTGTGAATATATTAATGCTCTAATTAATAGTTATAAGCATTTAAAAATCACTGGACTAGAATTAAATAGCACTATTTACAACTCTATTAAAGAGTTAGGTTCTGCTAATGTAAAATTATATAACAGTGATTATTTAAAATATACTACTAGCGAAACCTATGATTTAATTATTGGTAATCCACCATATTTTGTAATGAAAAAAGAAGATGTTGATAAAAGTTATTATAAATATTTTGAGGGACGACCAAATATTTTCATATTATTTATTATTAAATCTATAGCGCTAGTAAGAGAAAATGGGCTAATAAGTTTTGTATTGCCAAAGAACTTCTTAAATTGTTTATATTATGACAAAACAAGAAAATATATTAATGCGCACTTTCAAATTTTAAATATTGTTGAATGCGTAAATTCAAAATATATTGAAACTCAACAAGCAACAATATTATTGATTATAAGAAAAACGAGTTTAAATGCTATTAGTAATGAAGAGTTTGTTTTAGAACGCTCTAACTACACGCTATTTGCTAGCAAGGTTAATTGTGCTAAATTGAAAATATTGCTTTTAAATTCTAACTCATTAGAATCATTAGGATTTAAAGTAAATATTGGTTCAATTGTTTGGAATCAATGTAAAGAGTTATTAACTAATGATATTACAAAAACACGATTAATATATAGTTCCTCTATAGAAAATAATAAATTGTGTCTTCAAAGTTCTAATAATACTGAAAAAAAGAACTATATAAATAAAAAAGGTCTTAGCAGTCCAATGATAGTTGTAAATAGAGGGTATGGTGTAGGAAATTATAAATTTAACTATTGTTTAATTAACGAACCCTATGAATATTTACTTGAAAATCATTTAATAACAATTCAATATAATAAAGAGTTGCCTCGAGAAGAGTTATTAAAATTATATAAAAAAATTATAATTTCTTTAGACCATAGCAATACGTCTGAGTTTGTGGAAATTTATTTTGGAAATAATGCTATCAATAGCACAGAATTAAGCAAAATACTTCCTATTTATCCAGAACAAGAATAAACTCAAGATATTTGAAATGCTGGAAATGCTATGCCGTTTCCGTTCTTCCATCGCAATAATACATTAATTTTTTTTCCACTTACACTAATACATTCATATTTGAATTTTTCTGGTTGTTTGATTATTTCGATTAATGTATAATCAGCACTATTTATAACTTGCTTTATAAATGAACCATTACTATAAAGCATATAAATTTTGTTTGCTTGTGAAGTTAGTAAATAATCTGATAACATAGCACCATTTAAATCGTTGTTATTAATAAACTCACTAATACTTGTATTGGATAATTCTTTAGCATAATTATAAAAATTAATATGTTCTTGTTTTCCTGAAAACTGACTACTTTTGCTACAACCTTTATAATATAGTTCTTGATAATGTTTCATACATTTTGGTTTATTAGTGTGTATTTGTTTTAAGTATTCTTCCTTTGAAGGCATAATCAAATTTGCTGATTTGGCTAATTTAGTAAGATAGTCACTATAATAAAATTCTTCATAACTATTACTTAAATAGCGACTTGGTTTCATTGGTGAAACAAATTGTGGTGCTTCGTCTAGTGATGAAACATTAAATTTGAATTCTACCTTATATTCCTCATACGTGTCTTGAGTATAATAAAGTTTAATTAAGAAATCATAATTATTTCCGCGTCCTGCCTTATTAATACATTCAACTTTAATATAAGGGTCATTGTTTAAACTATTAATGTAGGCAAAAACATTATTTTTCATAGTTTGCCATTTTGCCAAAACAAAATAATTTTCTGGAACTTTATTGTTTATTAATGCTCCAATAATATGCTCTCGTGTTTTATTATTTTTATCATTAGCAGATCTTGAAGATATATTGAAAGCATTAATGCTTTTAACACTAATGATCTCTTTATTATAAGTGAAAGATCTAAATGCCTTTCCGGAAAACAACATTTTCAAATTCATTTTTAAAGAATTAGTAGTCTATTTATTATTAATAATAAATAATTCAATTTTTTTTAATGCTATTTAAAATGTAAATAGAGAGATTACATTGAGAATTATTACCAAAATAACTTATTAAAATTATTTAAATAATTAATTGTTAACATAGTAATATTATTAAACTTTATTATGTATAACCTTTTATTGTTAGCATTGACTTATAGTTTGCCTCCATTAAATAATGTTTACAGAGGGTCAATCATTTTTCCATTATTGGGTAAGCAAAATATAGAATTTGAACGATTAAAGAAAAATACTTCACAAGTCCGGTTATATGGTCTAATAAATTGTAATGGTTTAGTTTATAATGAAAATGATGAAAATGATGAAAATGAAAATGAAGTTAATACTATGAACTATGATTTAGATAACAATCTTAAAAATATTGTGCGCAAATATAGATGCTCAATAGAAACACCTTATTATGATGTAACTAATGATACAGTTTTATTTGTATTGAAAATAAATATGCTTGGACTAACAAAAAGTATTAAATTGCTGAATGTTAGGTAAAACTTCTAGTATGAAGTATAAGATTATATTTTATATTTTATAATTTTATAATTTTATATTTTATAATCTTATATTTATATAGGATTATAATATATTATGAATAGTACAAAGAAAGCATCTCCAAATAAGAGCAATTCATTAAAGAAAACACATAAGGCGTGTGTTGAAAAAAACATATTACGCGATGAATTAAAATCTATGAATGTAATGTTTAATAATAAAAAAAGGGAATGTGATGATGAAATATATTCAACTATTTCAAAATTTTTTAATAGTAAACAAAGTTCTACTGAAGATTTAATCAGAGCACTACTTGAGTATTATAAGTTAGAAAAGGATAAAAATATAGATTATGTGCTAACATTTAGAGAATTTGTAATGTTATTTCCAAGAGATTCTTCAGTTAAAGATACGAATTTTAAAAGGCAACATGTTTTTGAAGCACTTTGTAGAGTTATTTTATTTTATAATTATGATAATAATACATTCAGTAATAAAAAAATATTTTATAAATCCTTAGAAAAATATATAGAAAATCCAAAAGATACAAATATAGTATTGGAAATTGATGACATAAAAAAAGAGAAAATAAACTCCGGTTCATCTGCGCAAAGTGTTGATATATTTTTTAAGATACCAAAGGAAACACTATTAAAAGAGGAACCTATCACAAATGCTTGTGAAAGAGATTATAAAAAAACTACTGATGACATCGTCAAAGACACATATATATTAATACAAAATAAATTTTATAGCGACGAATATTCATCGGCAGACAAATATGATATCAATAAAATGTATCAAAGAGCAAGTAATTTAAATAAACCTACAAGTGAGTCGGAAATAAAAATAATATTGATGGTTAATAATGCGAAATTACTAGATGAAAAAATAAAGAAAAGCAGAAATAAAGATATGGGGTTGGTTTCAAAGATTTATGGACTGGAAGAATTGGAAGATTGGTTTCAAAATATGCTTTACGATTTATATATTAATGGAATGGACATATTAAACGATAAATCAACCACCATGAAAACTATTTTACAACTTCGATTTCATCAAAAATTATTTATTAATACAACTTACAAATATTTTACAAATGAAATAATAAGTCAAAGAAGAAAAAAATTTATTTGGGGAGCAGTTCCAAGAAGTGGTAAATCGTATATTATTGCTGGTATGATTGAGAAATTAAATAGTAATAACAATATATTATTGATTTTAGGAGCAAAAACAGAAACATTAGAGCAATTTAGAAAGATGTTTTCTACTTTGGAAAAATTTACAGATTATAATATTATAACAACTCCATCTGAAAATAAGACAGCAACCAAAACAAAAAATATATTTATATTTAGTCAAGAAAAAATAAAAATTAATAAAAAATCTCAAAGTCCTGATTTTGATATAAAATTTAAAGAAGACTATAGTAAATTATTTGAAATAAAAAAACTAGATATATATTTTGACGAAGTCCATAAAGGCGGTTCAACATTAATGTCTCAAGAAAAAATTATTGACACTTTTTTAACTACAAAGTTCACTATTGATATTTTTGTAATGGTAACGGCTACATATGCCAAACCTACAATTGCTTATACTAATATTATAGATAATAATGATCCGTTAATAATTAATTGGTCTTATATGGATCAGCAAAATATGAAAGAAATCACCAATATTAGAATTAAAGATGAAATAATAAATTCACGCAAAAATAGCATAGAAAAAGAGGTGCTTCAAGAATTATTTAATGAATATAATATTAAATACGGAGAAGACTATTTGAGTATTTTAGAAGAACAATATAAAAAACACCCTGAATTGGTTATAATTCAACCCACACTAAGCATTAAAATACCAGAGTCATTAAAAACTAAAGAAACATCGGGTCCTTTTATTCTTTCTGGTAATATATTTAAATTAAAATGTTCTGCTATGGGTAAAAATTTATCAATGATGCGAAATCCTAATGATATATTTGCCAATAATGATAGTGTTATTGATTTAATAAAATTTATAGGTAATAAAGAAAACGATTATTTTTCAACAAATACAATATATGGATATTTACATCATAAATTAAAATATAATTTTAGCAATAGACATTCTCAAATATGGTTTTTACCAGATAATAATTTATATGAAGATCCAATTAAGTGTAAGCAAGAATTAACTAAGACTAATAGTGAAGACAAAATAACTGACGAGTCAGAAGAAAATAATGATGGTCTTCCAAATATTGAACCTTTAACACGTGGATTAGTTTTAAATTTATTAAATAATGAATACTTCAAAAAGTATTTTTGTTTTTTAATTGTTCATGGAAAAAAATTAAACTATTATGGAGAGAATTATGATGAAAAAGAAATATTTCCCACACATTCTGTAAATATTTCGTCATTTGAAAAAGGCAAGTCAATTAATAAAATAATACAAGATGCCGAATATAATGCTTATAAAGAAAACAAATCATTAATAATCTTGACTGGGTCTATGTTAAGACTTGGTGTCAGTTTGCCGTGTGTTGATATTGCTATTAATTTTGATACTGTTAGTTCTATGGATCTTAATTATCAGACCATGTTTAGAGTATTAACCGAAAGAAAGGATAAAAAATATGGTTATTATATAGATTTGAATTATGAGCGCGGTAAAAATTTTTTATATGAATTTAATGAAAATTATGGTAAAGGATTTGCTAATTCAAATAATATAGATGATTTAACAAATAATATACAATCTTTATTATTGTTATTTAATTATAATGGATTAAATCTTATTAACGCAAGTGGTCTTACACCTTCGCACATTTAAAACGCCGATTTTTAAATGTAGTTAATTATTCTTTTATTTTTTAATATAAAAAATTGATTTAATTATCGTTTATATTAGAGATATTATACCTTAATGAATAATACAGAAGAAATGAGTTTCGCCACGATGAAGAATATGAATGTTGAAGAATTTATGAAATATATTACAACATTTGAGAGTGTTGATAGTATATTGGATACTTGTAAAAATCAATCCGAAAAAGGTATTATATATGAACGCCTATGGGATGTGTGTATTAAATTTGGATTTTGTAATCATTTTCAAAAATCTGATTTTACGCATATGATTGGTAATATGAATAATGGAAATCTGAAACCACTCATTACCTTTACACATTATTTAACTGAAAAAGTTGTGAGTGGTAATTCAAGCGGATGTTCGGATATATCCTTATTCAATAATGCCGACGATACCTATACTTTTATCAGTTCTAAATATCCTAAAAGTAAAGATGATATTACTAAACAAAAATCAGTTGCTTATTATGAGGTTCAAAATATTATTTCGGTAATTGATGCGAATAAACATATTTATCCTAATTTTAAAATTTGCTTACTTGTTCCCGATAAGAAGTCCGTTTTGGAAAAGGTTAAAAATGCAAACAAATCAAGTAATTATATTACAAAGTATATGACCGAACAAAATATTTTGGATAAGAATGATTTGAATAAGTGTTTCTTACGCTTTAAAGCGGATATGCTTAAACATATGAAGGCAAGTAAAATTGGTAAAATTAATTATGATGAAATCTATTTATCGCCTAAATGTAATTTATGTTTGAGATTTCATCAAGAACTTATTACACAAAAAACATCTAATCTTATTGAAGAAGGATATAAATACTTTCTATGGGGTTGTAAATGTAGAAGTGGTAAAACTTATATGTTTGGTGGTTTAATTATCAAGCAGTTTGAAATTAAACAAAAATTAAATGTTTTGATTATTACACCCGCACCAACAGAAACCGCACCACAATTTACTGATGACTTATTTAACAAATTTAAAGAGTTTGAAAAATTCAAGATACATCATATTGATGGATCTAAAAATATTGAGGGTTTAGTATTGAGTGAGAGTAATATATTCGTTATGTCTAAACAACTATTACAAAAATATATTGATGATAAAACTATTATGAAAATTAAGAATCTGAAATTGGATATTATTGGTTTTGATGAAAACCATTTTAGCGGAACTACTGATTTATCCAAATCTATTTTAGATTCTTACTCATCCAAGAACACGATTAAAGTATATCTAACAGCAACTTATAATAAACCGTTGCATGAATGGAATATACCCGAAGAATGTCAAATGTATTGGGATATTGAAGATGAACAAATCTGTAAAAGCATTTTGGTAGATGAGTCAAATGTTGATAAATTAAAAGAGAAACATGGTGATACAAGTATTACCGCAACTATTAAGTATTTTACTGATAAAGGTTTATCTCTTACTGATATGTTTAAACCCTATGAAAATATGCCCGATTTGTATTTGATTACAACGATGTTTGATAGTCAAAGATACGATATAATTAAAGATAAAATTATGGGTAGTAAGTACGGGTTTTGTTTTGATGTATTGTTTGCACTAAATAAACAAAAGACAAAGTTTCAATTTGAAAATGAGGTTAAAACCATATTACGCTTTATATCGGGTTCAAATAAAGAAGTAGATTTCAAAAATGGTGATAAATCTATGTTTTCACGGATTTTGAAAATATGTTCTGATAAAGAAACCCGCACACCTTTTACACAAATTTGGTTTCTACCAAGTGATGATATTAATGAGATTTCAAAATGTTTAGAACAACTAATGAAGGAAGATAATGTCCTCAAAAAATATAATGTATTATGTATTAATCGTAAGAATAAAGATTTAGCAAAAGATATTAAGGAAGATATTACAAAACAAGAAAAAATCGCAAAAGCGGAAGGCAAAGAAGGTTTAATTTTATTAGCGGGTAATATGCTGACCTTAGGAATTACGCTGAATATGTGTGATGTTGTGGCTTTAATGAATAATACTCTTTCATCTGATAAGGTTTTACAACAAATGTATAGATGCATGACCGAAGGTTCTCAGAAGAAATTCGGGTTTGTAGTAGATTTAAATATAAGTCGTATTCTTAATACTTGTGTGAATTACACAATATATAAGAATGATAAAAGCACCGAAGATAAAATCAAGTATCTAATTGAAAACCACTTGATTAATATTGATGTGGATATGATGGAACAAAAGAAGTTAAATAGTGATGCGATTGTATCTAAATTAATGGAAATTTGGAAATCCGATCCAATTAATAGTTTCAAGTCTCTATTGCGAAACTTGGATAATGACTATGTAGAGTTTGATACATCCACACAAAAGATGATTAACAAATCCTTTACCAGTTCATTAAAAGACGATAAGGTGAATACTACGATTGAAATCAAAGATGAAGATGATGAACCACAAGAACTACCATCAGGCAAAGAAAAAGTTAGGGATGATAGTGATAAATCCGAAAAATCGGAGAGTGGGGATGAAGAAGAAAAACCTAAGAAAGATGAGATTAAAATATCATTTACCAAAGATGTACTGCCTTATGTAATACCCTTAACTTGTATCTTAACTATTAAGAATACAAATAAAGATTTTGTCAAGATGTTAAATGACATACAAGAAAATCCTGAACTATTGGATATGTTTGATGATATGTGTTTGATTTGGTGGAATAAAAAGGATTTAATAAATATTATAAAAAATATAGTTTCAAAATATTTTGATAAGAATTCTAATACATATAATATCTCTATTAACTTTAAGATGTCATTGCAAAGTTTAATAGATAGTCCTAAGGAATTATTAGAATTAATTAATGAATGCTTGAAACCCAAAAAGATAGAAAAAAAGAAATTTGGGGAAGTTTTCACCCCGATGAGTTTTATTAATAATGATATGTTAGGCGATTTAGAAGTCTACTACAAAGAAAAATATAATAAAAATATCTTTGAAGAGGAAAATTTAAAATGGGGTGATACAACAGCAGGTATGGGAAACTTTCCAATTGCGATTTATTACAAGTTAATGGAAGGCTTAAAGAATAAAATACCGAATGAGAAAGATCGCAAAAAACATATTTTAGAAAACATGTTATTTATGGCAGAATATAATAAGAAGAATTGTTTCATCGTTAAACAAATCTTTAATATGAATAATGAGTTCAAAATCAATTTGTATGAAGGCGATTCTTTACAATTAGATATTCAAAAAGAGTTTGGAATTTCTAAGTTTGATATAGTAATTGGTAATCCACCATATAATGAGGAAACAAATAAACGAGGAGAGTTACCACCTTTATATCACAAGTTTGTAGATTATTACATTGAAAAGTGTAATTTATTATGTTTTGTAATTCCATCGAGATGGTTTTCAGGAGGAAAAGGATTAGATGGTTTCCGTAAAAATATGTTAGAGCGAACCGATATTGTGTATATGAAACATATTGATGATGCTTGTAAAATATTTGGTAATTCAGTTGAAATAAAAGGTGGTGTTAATTATTTTCTTAAAGATAGTCGCCATAATGGTAATTGTAATTTTAATGGTTCTATTACAAAATTAAATAATTATGATGTATTTGTTGATGGTAAATATCAAAATATTATTAATAATTTATCAAAGCAAGTATCATTAACAACATTATATATGGGAAGATATTTTAAGATTGAAACTAATTCATCATTATTAAACGATGATAAAAATGGTATTAAATGTTTTGTATCAAAACAAAAAGGTTTAACTAAATTTGTAGATATAAATAAAATAACACAGGATTATAAATATTGGAAAATTATTACACCAACTGGAAGTCATAAGGCATATAGTGGATTTGGTGATATATATATACTAAACGACAAGGAAATACATACAACTAGTTATGTTCAATTTAAAGTTAATGGTGAAAATGAAGCAAAATCATTAGCCAGTTATATGAGATGTAGATTACCTAATTTTATGCTATCATTACGAAAAAATTCACAACTTATATGCGAATCCACTTGTAAATGGATACCATTACCACCCTTAAATAAAGAATGGACTGACGATGAAGTATATAAACATTTCAAATTATCCGAAGACGATATCAAATTAATTAATGATACAAATATCGTTGGTTATAAGAATATTGTTAAACAAACCGAAGGGAGTGTTGAAACACATGAAACCAAACCAAAACGGGTTAATAAGAAGAAAATACAGGTGCAATAACCTGTTGTAGTAGAGACATTAATAGAACAACCAATTGAACCAAAGATTAAACCCAAAACGGGTATTGAAAATTATTTTAGTATGTTAAAATCACGCTTACAAAAGATAGATGGATTAACACATACAAAACTAAAAGAAAATATTAGTAAGGTTCTCCGTGAAATACCAAAAGAGAAATATACTAATATATTTAAGGGTGCTTATAACCGAGATACAATATATGTAAAGAAACCATCACGGATGACACGGAAACTTAAAAATTATAAGGTCTAAAAAATCGGCGTTTTAAATGTGCGAAGGTGTAAAGAAGCTGATTTATACAATAAACTTATAGAAGAATTGAAGTTATCAAAAGAAGAATATATGAACCATTATAAAGGAAATAACAAAAAAATTCTCGAAAAGGTTTTAATGTCTATTGGAGATTTAAAAGCTTTTGATAAAATAAAAAAATATATATTTACAGGAACAGATGCTAACAAAAGCAAAAGTAATATTAAAATAAATATTACAAAGAAAACAAAACAGAAAACACAATATGTTCAACCCGATGAAACAGAAGAAACAGAAGAAATAGAAGTAGAAGAAAAAGAAGAAGGAGACAAAGAAGCAGGAGAATTACAAGCAAAAGATATTGCGGATTTACTTTCTACATATACAAGTATGTTGGCAATATTTAGTGATAAAAATAATGCTAATTGTTCTTCATTGGATGAATGTATTGATAAAACAATAAATGATGTTTCTGAGAAAGTTAGTCCATTTGACTGTAGTTATGAAGGTTATAATGTTTTTGGAAGTTATATAAATTTAATAAAAAAATTAAACCCTAAACAATTTGTAAAATCATTAGAGTTATATAAAGAATTAATTAATAGTGATGAAAAT
>Ga0247843_1004176_pt1 | contig 22019 bp, 21 predicted proteins | sample LaCruzMarch2017__FD_192420 | JGI IMG/M metagenome (GOLD analysis project Ga0247843, IMG submission 192420) | Freshwater microbial communities from meromictic Lake La Cruz, Castile-La Mancha, Spain - LaCruzMarch2017_8m | ecosystem: Environmental > Aquatic > Freshwater > Lake | place: Spain...
CGGTGACGATAAACCGAGCCAACCAGATCGTAGCCAAGGTGTTAGAGAACACGCCGCGCGAGTTTGATGGTGTGGGGTGGCCCGGTTGCGGCGTGGTGGACATCGTCCTAGTAGGGAGGAGGTCGGCAGCAGCTCATCGCAAAAAAAAAATCGGGCGGGCTGGGGCAGGAATCAGTTAAACATCGATGAAGTTCGTTGCCTTCACCCCGCTACTGCTATCGACGCTGGAAGTTGTTCCGCTCGTATCCAGCTTCGCGCCGCCCTCCTCGTCAAGACGAGTGGTAGTGTCAAAATCATCACATAGCTCGACCTCTACAGAGGAGCAGGAGAGTGATACAAAAAAATGTACAACAAAGTTGAAGAAAAAGCGACGACTTGGACTAATCACATTCGATTTAGATGATACATTATATCCCATCGCACCAGTCCTTGATGAAGCCAATGCTGCATTTAGTTCTGCCATGAGTAACTTTGGTTATGTCGACATACGTCCGAGTGATATTGTCGAAACGGGGAAGGAGATACGTGCGACACTCACCCCTCCTCCGAATGAGGAGGATGATGGTGGGATTGGTCCGCCCCTTATCACCACCAGCACATCCACTTCAGATCCATTAAAACCACGAACAGTAAATCATAAAGAAATACGAATGGCGGCTATACGGAAAGAAATGGAGGGGTTTATATTACGAACGAAGCTCCGGCAGACTGCGGCAGATTGGGCCACGGAGGTGGAGAGTATTACTGGTCCGGTGCGCAAATCAGCCGAGAAGTGAGTTTCGTAATATTTTTATGTAATTGTTCTTTATATTGGTCGGTGGGGGAGGGGGGGTGGAGGAGAGATTCCCTCCCTCTTGCAATTATTAGTAGAGTTCTTCCCATTCCTCATCCTTGATTTTGGTGCAAATTTATCTACAAATAAACACATGTTACTTTCAGATGGGCACGAACAACCGTACACTCAAGTGTCGTACAGGCCGTGTATAATGCATGGGAAATGGAACGTCATCATGCCGCCGAACGTCATCTATTCCCCGAGGCAATAGCAGCTATTAAGCAGATACAGTCTGATCATCCAAATGTAGTAGTCGGTGCCGTGACAGATGGGAGTGCGAATCCGATGCTTATGGTATTTAGTCTTATGCCACTGTTTGACTTTACTGTTAGTTGGGAGGATGATATTGGTAATGTAAAGAAGATGGCACAATTCCGTGAATTAAGTGCCATCGATGAGAGTGATGAAGTTAGTTGGATATATCAACTAGCCGTCGAGAAGGGACGAGAGATGAGCAAACTTGCTGATGAGATTAAAAGGACAGGCAGTGCTGATGCTGCCACCGCTGCCAATGATGACGATGATGAGACTGAATGGTGCTGGGTGCATGTGGGTGATGACTTGGCGTATGATGTTGGTGGATCAGCAACAACTGGTGCAAAAACAGTCCTTGTTGAGCTTGCACCGGAATATGGTCAAACGGCACGATTACGTACCGAGGGGATACGACCAGTTTGGACAACAGAAACAGAGGAGCAGATGAGTAAGCATAGGAAGATGTCATTGAATGCACTTGACAAGGTTGATGCACGAATTACACATCTAAGCCAGCTTCCAGATGTGATTAATGAGCTGTTGAAGGCGGGGGATGATGATGAATTTAACTAGAATAAAAACTCAGCGAACACACGACAACGATCACATTCCTCAGCGTGATATGATACGTTTCATTTTGATTCTCTACATTCCAGCTGTACTGTGTGCTTTATCGACAGAATGAGAAAATAGATAGTTGTTTTTCTGAAGTCACGGATAGTAGTAATAGGAGTCAGATATTCTACATAAGAGATGCTCAGCTCCACCACTTGTCTCTTCTTTTCAACAAAATCTTATCTCTCCCCCCACCCCTTTTTTCTTCGGCTTTGTTGTCATACACACACAGCAAAAGAAACAAGACAATACTTATGTTATACTGGCTGCGATGAAGTTGTCATTAAAAAGACATCATCTGGATCTTGTTCGCCCAATCGCTTGGCTGCCCACATACGATTAACAATCCGTATTTCACGTATACCACGATACCTATCTAACTTGACCACACAGGTATTACTACCATCGGGATAAATACCAATAACAATGCCCGTCCGACCTTTATCTGGACCTTTAATAAGAACTATCAAGTCACGTACATATGCAGGATCTTTCGTTGGATCAGCATATACTAGTGCGGAGTCTAACACGTTAGCAAAGTATGGCTCGAGTGATACCGAGTCATCGTAATAGGTATATAATCCACCAACGCGTAAATATCTATCAAAATGTAATGCCATGTCAGAATAGGCAACATATGCCTCATCTAATGCCCGACGTGTTGTCGATTGCCGTAATCGTTCCACTGATGCAAAGATCCTACCTACCTCGTATCGCAGTGCTACACGTAAACCACCATCGGTGGGGATATCTGTTGGGAATGCCGAATCAGTATAGGCAGTAAATACTGGTACGTACGATCGTAATTGTGCTGGATAGGTCTCGACGAGGTCCCATCGTTCTTGCATTAAATCACGTTGTAGTTCATCCTTAATGTTATGAAAGAGAGAGAGAGAGAGACATTTGAGGAAATGAAAAGCAGAAAAGATATACACAAGATTAATATGATTGTTTTGTATACAACAAGATTAATATGATTGTTTTGTATACAACACTTACCATGATTCGTGATACCGAACGTATTTTATTCGATAATCCACCTAATTTCTTACTTGGTACTGGCATACCCTTAACTCCTCTACTATTATTGTCATACACTCCTCCATCACTATTATTAGTATTAGCATTGCTACTACTACCTGACGCCAAATTGCTAATGTCTGCATTGTTACCATTCTTTGTAATGGAAGATGCAGCAGTAGTAGCGGCAATGCCATTGGTCGATGAAAGTAATAGTAAGGATGTAACTGTAACGCACGACGATAATATACGTCGACGATTGTTGCTGCTACTATATGCTCCTTTTGTTGTTATTGTTGTTGAAATATGTTGATGTTGTATATTCTTACATTGTTGTTGTTTTTTATGAGTCATAACAACTTCTTTCCTGGTGTCTGATATGTCGTCGTTGATAGTGTTGTTGTCAACATCGCCGACAGCGTGGGTGGAGAAATGATCATGCTGCGAAGTCAACGACGACGAAGACGATGACAAAAATCTTCTATGTTCGAATGATAGTGGTCGAATAGTGTGAGCAAAATGCCGTCGCATGTTGGAGGATGATGATGTGAATGAAGTGGATGCTTCGTCTCCTCCTCGTGCGAATGCTTGAGCACAAGTTGCTGCTGAGCAACAATAGAAGAGGAATACGGCTAGTGAAACAATAGAAATGACAGAAGAAGGACGCGTGCGTTCGACTCGTACCTCCGCCATGGATGATCTCGTGAAGTGAGAGGACGTGGTTGATGAATGTGGGTGCTTGAAAGGAAGGTTTGAGTTGAGTCAGAAAAATAAAGAATGGCTCTGTCTTGTTGATGAGTGCTGGCGTCAAGCTCCAGTCCTTCACTCCATTTGAGCCTGGCATTTACCTTGACAAGAAGGGGCCTTTTGTTTGCAACACATCAAAAATCGGTCAGGTGAAAAGTCAAGCATAGCCATTACTGCAGACCTATACTTCTAATATGTTCTTGCTTGAAGGTCCTACATGCAAAAGTTGAAAGTTGAAAAGACACAAAATTTACTTGATATTATCAATAAATGATATCATCCTACCATTCTTTCCGGCGCAGCCTAGTCTAGCCTATAAACCTTCTACCCTACCTATTCCAGTTCAATACAGTCTGGGAGAGACTGTGACTATGCGAGTGTTTTTTTACTGCTTTTGACTTCCTTGTATTCCATAACCGCTCATTTTTCCCATTAATTTACTTATCTCTTAAAAATATTTCTTCTGTACACCAAAATGCAAAAAGTTCCAAATAGAGATCTTCCAGGGGGGGGGCATTCCCCCGGCTCCTCCAGAAGCAGAGCTGATTTCATTGGATTTAGTTAATTTTGAGTTAGTTTACATACTTTCAATGGTGGATGCGATATGTTCAACAATTTTATAACAACATCTTTATGTAAATCATAATTGCTTTGTAAAATTGAGGATAAAACGTTACAAGTTTAGCTCCTATTTTTGCGCTTGACATCCTTTTGTACTATTCCTACATCCAAGGCTCCTGTGCAGAGTGCAGAAATTTATTTTGGTTTTCGTCATGCCACCATGGCGTCAAGCCGCTGGTCCATATCATGGGCTGTGGTGGACGGACGCCCTTGACCCAGCACATCACCGTGACCCTGACACCATGGGCCGGACACGTCCGTCCACCACAGCTGGAGAAAATTCATGCTGATGGTACAGCGTTTTGTCGTGACTTTTAGTATGCATGATATTGATAAGGAAGATTATCAATTATAGCAAAAATTTAGATTTACATTTACTATTTAAGCCGCATCCCTTCATGCGCGTGATAGCACTAGTGTGGCCGCCTGTGATTTGACGATTGCAAGACATGAAACAGTACCACTTGGTACCCTTTGCATGTCTGTTGAGGGCACACTGACCAAGGCAAGGTCTTTCCCAAAGCCCTTCATTTTCAACCTTCCACCGGCAGCCACCATTTGTCATATATGACGACTGACGACGCCCATGTTTCCAACCAGGGGTGTCATAATCAAACTGACCAGAAGGGAGTGCTTGACTTCGCATATTAATGTTGCGCGATACTCTTACGCGATGGAGCGAGATATAGCACGTGCACGAAAGAGTACATTTTTTACAAGAAACATCTACTGTAAAAATGGCATTGTTAAGTGATGTTACACCCGATTAAACCCAGGAGTATTGTATATCGATGTGTTGAGAAGCACAACTGTGCACTCTCCTGGGCCAGTCATATGGACATTTAAAGATTTAATAATATATCTCCGGGCTTCTGTTTTTGTGAGGCGCTAAACTCGTAGGTACTCAAGGATTCTGGGATGCTGGATTGGTCCCGCCACTGGCCGCATGTGAATTCTATCAACATCAACAGCATACAGAGAAGTCTCTCCAAATCCGCCACTGGCTGTCATTTCCTTCCTTTTTGATAACAAGAAGCAAGGTCAGACTTTCCAGCAAAACATATCCGCAATTCATCTGGAGACAGCATCATGAGTTCCAAGAAGAATGGTTGAAACATTTTCCATGCATCCTTGACCCCAATAGACAAAGCAATGGCACCAACTATGGACTTCATTGAGAAACTCAAGTCTTCTGAAGCCGTGCTTGGAAGCTTCTCCGTATGACCCCTTAGTCGTCCTAGAGAAAGACCAATATATTGAGGATTTGGACAGCCATGGTACCCATGATGTTTAACACGTCTCTGAAATTCATTGCTTCCTCCATGGATGACCCAACCTCCATGCTTTGCCCATTCATTTGACCACAGCAGATCAGCGGCATTCATATAACACTGCATCTCGATGGTGGAATCTGAATTTTCATCAAACAGACAGTCGTGAAATCCATTCTTTATGAAAATGTACGCGAGAGTATCATGAGACATTAAGGCAGTCTTCATCAAATGGAAATCCCCAGATGAAATGGCAGGATAGATATGATACATCTCTGATACAACACTCAGTTGCAGAGCTGCATTACCGACATTGAAAATTGTATCCCTGAGTTTGGCAAGTCGTTCCAAGCTATACCAGTCTGGATAGTCCTCAACATCGTCAAGACTGTCGTCAAATAGTGCAGAGTGCAGTAACAAAGATGATTCTGTACCTGATTGAAGAAATTCTATTTGATCTTGGCGACTGGTTCGTTTAGATAGAAGTTGACAGAACGCAGCACTCTTTTGTTCCAATGTTAGATGAACGCGGTGGTTTTGTTTGAGTATGCCCCTGATTTGTTCCAGTTCGGCAATGATTCCTGGATACTCATAAAATGGATACCCCGTAGTCAGGCACGTTCCTTTGCCAGAAAACCAAGTGCCACCACTTCGATCAGCGCAAATGTATGGTAAAGAATCACGTGGGAAACAAGATCCCATCTCGTTCAGTAACCCTACAGTCATGCATCCAGATGGATCTATCAAGATTGTTGCTCCAAGCAGGCTCTCTAATGTATCGCTCAACTGTCCATTCGATAGTACGATTGTAGGTCGTGAATTCCCTGCTTGAATATTTCTACATGATTTTGCTGATGCCAATTTACCGTCGGTGATGAATCTGGGAAGTCCAATTTGCAAGGCTGCTTTTAACAGAACTTTATTCTTCCCTTGCTTCATTATCACTTGGTCAAAAATATCCAATATAAACTCAGCAGTGCTAGAATGCATCACTTTTTCGAATAAGTTCAAGACAATAAAGTGTAATAACACTGAATCACCAAGTGTCTCTAATCGTTCATGTTCCCGACAAAAGGTTGTGGCTTTGTCGATCAAGGGCACAATGTTTTTAGCAGAGGTTGCATTTACCATCTGCAACCCAGAATTTTGTTGAAGCTCACAAAACCTATTGGCAACAGCCATGAGTGTGTGTGCACGCTCCAATTTTCCAATGTAGTTGTGCGCTCGTTGACACAGGTATAAAAAGTCTCGTGGCATTGGTAGGACTGTAGTTAGCTCTGAAACTAGCAGACCACGAGCAGCAATGTAATTTGATATGGAGCACAGACTTGATGAATCAAACGCTAAAGTTGATGGTTTATCTCTGTAGATTCGATGGAAAAGTGTCGACTCATGATTCTCATATGACAATCCAACCAAAGACACAGCTGCTATGAGTGGGTCCGTTGAATTTTTGATGGAATGATGCCCAATTTGCTCGTAATACATTCTGTAACTTATTTCAGATAATTGTAACCCATCAAACGATGAAACTATTTTCTCCCTTATGTTGTCTGGTAGTCGTGAAATCATGTCTTCTAGTACTAGCAATGAATTGGACGTCTCAGAAGAACCACAAGTTGCTACAAACAACCTACCACCCAACCCAGTTTGTTGGAGGAATCTGTTTCGAAGCAAGTCCAAGGGACGCCCAGTGGCTGTTGAAGATTCATGATTTACCACAGCTGAAATGATTTTCCAGTCAACTTCCATATTGTTGATTGACCTTGGACGTAGCGGAACAAACATGTACGATCGATGACAGCCAGTAGGTACGAGGCCGTCTTCGGATATCCGCTTCAGTAGATTACCAACACTCGGCATAGGTCCCTTCGCATAAAACTTCCCTTCATCAAAAATAATTCTATTAAGACATTTGATCAACGTGATGGGACATTCACACACTCTGTGATCTATTTTCGGAGATGCCCATTTCATCTGCTGGATCATGTCAGGGATTGTAAGTTCCGTTTGATTCGTCATCCTTACACGAACAGTATCCTCGCCGCACAAGGTAAAATCAATCGAAAGCCAGTCTCGTTCAACATTGCTGCTGCTGCTACTTACATCATAAACACCACAACCGCAAATAATACCCACTCGTGTAGCTTCACTTGCGTCAAGACCTATGGCTTCTGAAAGTGGTATCTCTTCCCCTCCCTCTGTGACTAATGAAAATTTTAATTCTAACAGATACAACGTGGATCCTAACGCCGTAGTTACCCATCGTGGCTGTGTCGTCTCATATGAAATGTTGGGTTTCGATACCTCCATCTCTGTCAGGATGTGTAAAATGTCATTATCTGTTGCACCACGGGCCATCATCCCACGCCTCAATTTGTCAACAGTGTCATTGAATGAATCATTCTCACTAGGATGACAATCACTAGTTATATCCATGAGACAATCATCGATAGTACTACTGCCATTGACAACTTTAATAGACACACTGCACTGAATCGTACATGGATTACAATTTGATATGAATTCACCGTCGGAATTAGTGACCGCACCATGATATCGTATGACTTGTAATTCGAACCTTTCTCTTGTGGTATTATTGTTACGAGCAGTGGATACCTGAATGTCATCTATCTCAACAACTTCCTCGTCCTTCATGGACCCTAATTCGATAGATAACAAGAGGTTGAAAGCCGCGCTTTTCTGAGCAGCCTTCTTCGTTTTGAATTGGACTGTGCCCTTCGAAGAGGATAGTTTCCATTCTCCACACAAGGTATGGAGCAAATCATCTGTCCCCAGCGTTTGTGTTAACAGGAGGAGCGCTGATGCAGTAGCCTTGTCCTGATGTTCGTGGTTTGTTGTCAATGGAAAATTTCCCGAACTATGAACAGGATGGACCTTCCACAATACGGCTACGTCCTTAGGTAAAATAATATCCGACGTCCACCATAAATCATGCAATTCTCCATGTTGATTGCATTGGAACCACGTCTTGACACTTTTTGTAGGGTAACGCGATTGGAGGACTGCAATTGGCTGATGTCGTGAGCAATAATTGGTTGATAGGTATGTTTGGAAGAAGGACAGGATGTCTACTCCTCGCTGATCCTCTTCCCATGATTGCGGCTGCTCTTGCATGCCGTAGCTTCGTCACACACGAGATAGAGCACAACGTTTCCCGTAGTCCTGGATTCGAATCGTTTCTCGGAGTTTATGGTGGTCACAATGAACGACGCATAAGCGTCTGGATATCGTCCTAATAAACAATCTCATCTCGTCTTCTTCTTGTATCATTGGTCCTGCGCAATTCGCCACCTCAACACATCTCATCGTTTGTGCTGTCATGTCGATGTGTTGCCAATTGTTGTCGTCTTCGTCATCGCCGCCGCCTCGCGGTCATGGACGTGAAAGGGATAGGAGTTGTAGCAAAGACAGTAATCTACTACTTAAGTATCTCACTTTGTCCCTTTATGCTTCTCCTCACTACCATGGTATTCTCTCTAGCGTAGAGGACGTAAGGAGTACTACCTTCCTTCTTTTGGAAAAAATTGGCCCGGGCCAAATAAAGACCCACTGCTGCTCAATCCATCGGCTTTAATGGTCATGATGGTGTTGCTGTTGGCCGCCGTGGTGATAATAACTAGCCCGGTTATACTACTAGGTGCAGTTGCTGCCACCACGACGACGGCATTTGTTGGTGTCAACAAACGACGAGTATTATTTCTCCACGGTAAATCAACAGGGCTGTCATCATCATCGACTGACAATAGGCAAATGCAATCATCATCGTCGTCAACAAGAACAAAATCAACTAATGATTTTGAAACGCTACAAAGGAAGAAGGAAGTGATGTTGTTATCAAATATTAGTAATGTTTCATGTATGCCATTGGTCGTTTGTGGTCCATCGGGTGTTGGGAAAGGTACAATTATTTCTCGTTTCATGGAGTCATTGTCATCGTCGTCATCATCATCGTCCAATACTTCCACTCAACAACAAGAATTGCCAGAATTTGTCTTCTCGGTATCACATACAACACGTCAACCACGACCAGGCGAAATTAATGGCATGCATTATCATTTTATTAATATGAAATATATGAAAGAATTAATTGCATCACAATCATACTTTGTGGAGCATGCTGAGGTTCATGGTAATTTATATGGTACATCATTTGAATCCATGTTCATCCCTCTTCCCACCACAGATGGTATTGATGATGATGCAGGAGGAGGAGGACTGATACAAGGACAACAACGACAATGTTTACTAGATATTGATGTGGCTGGTGTGAAAAGTATAAAAAACTTTCAATTGAAACAACGATTACTTCTTCAGCAACGACAGCAGCAGCAACAACATCAACAATCAATTAAATTAGGAAAAGAAAAGTCCACATCTCAATACAACAATCTTCATCAAGGAATAACGAATGATTATGCCACATCACAATCTTCGTCATTTTTCAACAAAAACAGCAACAACAGTGTAATGACGAAAGAGGAGGAAAATATGCTACTCCAATATCCATTATTAAATGCAAAATTTATTTTCATTACACCGCCAAGTATAGATACATTATATACGCGATTACTTAATCGTAATACTGAAACATCAACATCGCTCAAGCGTAGGATACAAAATGCCCAATCTGAAATTGACTATGGATTAATGGACAATAATTTTCATGCTATTATTGTGAATGATAATTTAGATGTAGCATGTGATGAATTTCGATTAGCAGTTGAGAAGCTTTATTCCTAAGAGAATAGCAGAATAAACATGTATTAAGATATTGTGTCCATTTTATTTTTTTAACATTTATAATATAATTACAGCCAAGACGCACGCGTGTAAACCAATCCAACGGAATAGTTCTTACGAAACACACATGATATTACACATTCAAGAAGATATACTTGGTTTCAAGATATTCATTCATCCCCACAACACTGCCCTCCCGTCCAAGACCACTTTCCTTTACCCCGCCAAAGGGTACATATGCACTACTAATAATACCCTCATTAACACCCACAATACCATTCTCTAATGCAGCCGAGACACGGAATATCCGTCCCATATCTTGAGTGTAAACGTAGGATGCCAATCCAGTAGGTGTATCATTTGCTAATGCAAGCGCATCCTCTTCGGTAGTAAATGTTATTATTGATATGACTGGACCAAATGTTTCAGTGTGCCATAGTGCCATATTGGGGGTAATATTGGTTATTATTGTTGGTCCAATGTAATTCGGACCAAGCTTATCAAGAGCCGATCCATCATATATACATGTTGCACCAGCCATTATTGCATCATTAATTTTACCTTTTATTAGTTGTACTTGATTAGAAGTAATAACCGGACCCATGGTAACCCCCACTTTCATCCCATGACCAATAGTAATTTGTTCCCGTACTTTATTAGTAAGTTTTGTTACAAATTCATTAACAATTGATTCATGTATAATAAATCGATCCGCACAAACACAGGTTTGTCCTGCATTACGAAATTTAGATGATATTGCACCAGTTACTGCTCTATCAATATCTGCATCACCAAAGACAATAAATGGTGCATTCCCACCCAATTCGAGTGATAATCGTTTTACCGTAGTTGAAGATAGTTTCATAATTGCTTTTCCCACCGCCGTGGATCCAGTAAATGATATCTTTTTTATATTTGTATTTGTACATATTTCATTTCCTACCTCTTGGACCATAGTGGGTGTATTGGTTGTTATAAGTTCGAACACCCCGGGAGGGATTCCTGCACGATCGGCAAGAACACTAAGTATTACTGCTGTTAGGGGTGTTAATTCACTCGGTTTTAATACTATCGTACACCCCGCTGCTAATGCAGGACCTACCTTACGTGTTATCATGGCAATGGGGAAGTTCCATGGTGTGATTAGACCACATACTCCTATGGCTTCATTTACTGTCATTATACGTCCACGGGGCATTGTTGTTGGTGTTGTTGTTGTTGGTACTCCACCCCCACCCAAAGAAGAAGAGGTTGGTGCTGTCGTTGTTGCTGATACGAAGGGTGTTGGGATGATACTCCCACCTCCCGCAGAAGTTGGACGTAGTGCCTCGGCAGCATAATAGTCAAGATAACTAGTACCATAAATAATTTCACCATGACTTTCTGCTATTGGCTTTCCAGATTCATATGTCATGACTGTGGCAATATCATTTGCATTTTCTTTTATTAGTGAGCTCCATTTCAGTAGCAGGTTCGACCGATGTGATGCAGTCGTACCATCTTTCCATGAAGCAAGGGCCGACGAGGCACGTGTTATGGCCTCTTTGGTGTCACTGCCGTCCATACGCCGTACACGTGCAATGACATTTCGCCCAGAGGACGAGCCGGGATCAACCACGTCGAAGAAATCGTTAGACGATGACGACGATGCAGCATCAGAGGATGATAAGGAGCTGCGACCACCACCTTCGACGTGAAGACTGTCGCTCAATAGAGATGGATCGCGAAGCATCATCGGATTATTTGACTCATTGTTCGACGCAATGTCCGAGGAGAATGCGGCTGCACTGACTATTATTCGTTTCGACGACGATGCAAGGCAGCAGGAGGCCACCACCGATTTCCTCCCTATTCCAGCCATCATCGGTAGGTGGTGGGGAGTGAAGGAGAGGAGGACCGTGCTAGGTAGCATTATTTCTCTGACGACGTATGATGTAGAGATTAATCTATGCCTTCATGATCTCATCTCGCACCACGAGGCACCACGCGCTATGTTTGATTGTGATGGTGTGTAGCATTATTTCTCTTTAGGACACGTATCCGTATGATAGACTTGCCTTCATGATCGTTCTCCCACACCGCCAGTTGCACAAATTAGGCGGTACCCACGAACCTTTCCTCTCAACATGGCAGCTCGTCTCACTCAAGCAGTGGGTGGGTCATTATCATTCGCCTTTTCCCGATCGTATACTTGCTGTCCAATAAGAAAAGTTACGCGAATAGTACCGCGAAATATAATTACTACTCAAGATGATCTACGTCGCCCGATGATGGATGACTCGGATGACTCAAGTCATCCTCCAAAGCTAAAGCCATCGCAACATTATAAAAAGAAGAAAATATCATCATCACCACCAAAACATCTGCAAGGACCATTTGTCGTTTTCATCGCATGTCTACCAGGACTGGAGTCACTACTGTTAGAAGAGGTTACATATCTTCTTACAACGTCTGATGACAAATCAGAACGCAACAAAACGCTCAAGATTCTCCCAGGAGGAGTAGAAACCATCGTACCTTCGTTGGCTCATTTATACGTTCTTCATTTGTACTTGGGTACGGCATCACATATATATCTGCGGCTTAATGGTGGCCCTCGCTCCGCTGGTCTCCCTCCTCTCTTTAGCGCTCGAGGGTTTCCGGAGCTGCAGAGGAAGATTAAAGAACTTATGAAATCACAGAGATGGGATAAGTTATTTGACATTCCTCGACAATCTAATGGTGTGTGCGGAGAAGGTAGTTTACCGTGGCAGTTGCAAATTCATGTTACTACATCAAAGAGTAAATTGATGCATACGAAAGCTGTCGAGGAGAGAGTACGAAAGAGTATCGGAGAATTGCTGGGTGTTAAGGGATTGGATAGTCATCCCCATGCCGGAATTACAAATAGCACCGACAATGGTGCAGTAGGTCGACCCGTTGTTAGATTGCTCGTTCGTATCGATAGAGATGAGGTACAGCTCTCGCTTGACACGTCATCAGCTAGCTCTTCCATTCCATTGCACATGAGGGGATATAGGTGAGATTTGTAATGGTTCCATTCGTACTATTAAAAGTCGTAATGGTTCCTGCTGTACCAGTCAGATTTGTTATGGTTCCTCTGGTAGAACTCAATGTGGTAATGATTCACATTTCCATTAAATGTAGGTTGAATCCCCACAGAGCGCCGCTTCGGGAGGATCTGACATTTGCGTTGTTGATGGCAGGAGGTTTAAAGACTAGATGGAATTTGCAGCCGCTGAAATCATTCTTGACAATGAGTGATATTAATAATTCTCTTGACAAAGGTGAAAAAACTGGAGAGGAACAACTGTCAGTACATCTTTTTGACCCACTTTGTGGTTCGGGTACGATCGCTATCGAAGCAGCATCAATCCTCGCAGGGTTGCCACCGGGTAGGTTCAGACCACCTCCACTCGAGGCAACAACAATGCTAAACACGTCATTGTGGAATAATATCAAATCCAAAGCATTATCAGTGTCCACAAGTAGCAATGGCACCGTGAATACGATTATGGTCGTAGCTAATGATATCAGTAAGGAAGCAATTGATGCAGCAATCAGCAACGCAAAGCGTGCAGGCGTGGACCACTTTATCGACTTTACTGTTGGTTCATTTAAAACTCATCCACTGTCCATTCATTCACGACGGCAATCTACCGCGTATCAGATATCCGATTCCCGTGAGTTGTTGTTGGTCACCAATCCCCCATATGGAAAGCGTCTTGTGCCCGACAAAACCAGTATGTCGATTTACAAACAAATTGCCAATGCCATGAAAGCTGTGCCTTGTGGAATTCAATTTACGATGATAGGGCCTAACCCAAGATTGCTACGTGAATCATCATTGCCATTCAATGTTGCTTTTAGCACAAAGCAAGGTGGGTTAAGTGTTGTGGCCATGTCCACACAGGTGCAATGGATAAAAAACCAGGAATGAAGAACCAACAGTAAAGAGTGGTCTTTAAACAAATTTAATAATTACACCGACCAATTCGGTGCCAGTACGAACAAAGTAGACAACCCAGCTAAAATTTTGAACAGTGCTTCACTACACCTAGTACCTTTCCCTATGCATGCTTGCCTGATCTTCAGCCTCGGCAAAAACAACAGTTCCATAGACAAGGACGAAGGTTCCAATCAAGTATGGTCCAGAATCCGAGAATTTCGTCCACGCCTAGAAAATTGTGAAACGTACGTTATTTTGTGAGAGATGGCCTACATCATTTATCACTTCGTAACCGATAACAATGTATTTCGTCAAAAAAGCACTGGTCTACTACTCACCCGCTTTGGAAACGTCTTCAGCCAAGGTACAAAAATTTGCTGCTCATAGGGCGACAAATGACGAGTAATCTACATAATGAGAAAGAAGATGTAAGCGTGAGATAAGGTCGGGTAAAATTTACAGAGTCCCCTCCCCACCTCCATCAAAAATGTAATCGATAATTAAATTAATATGGAAAACAAATTCCCACAATCATCACCCGACAGGTGTCGAATTTACCTCCCCTACCCCCCCTCCCCTCCCACCGCCCGCTACCACGTCCGAACCGAACGACGCATTCAGTGAACTTATTCTCATCTCCTCGCTCCAAGAAGTAAAGCCGAATAAAAATAATATACATACCTGCCCATCATCAGGACGGTGTGCCTTCCACCACTTGGTCATATGCATCGACACGTCATACCTCGCCATGAGTGGACGAGACCTAGCGAATGCACTAGTAGAAATCATTAGCCCTTATTATTCGAAAAGAGGCGTTGGAGTAATGTGCGAGAGGTAAGTTGTACTTAAATATTTTCCCACAACCCCCCAAGTGATGTAATAGCCACTTGAATGACGAAGAATTGCGGACGGGCACATGGCACCAGCACAATTATTGTTGCAAAAAGTTGATGTCGATGCCGCTTTCGGAGTAAGAAGACAACACCATCGCGAGAAGATGATTGATGATCAACCAGTAATTGAAAACATTGCTCCTAACACTAAAAGTACTACTACTGTAACGAATACGGTTATTCCATCGTCTTCATCAGCGTCATCTCAATATCATCCATTGCTTTGACTGCACCAATCAGTTGTCGAGGCTGGTACCGAAAGTGGCAACAACAAGAATTATGGAACTGACACTATTGGTGGTGGAAGCTCAAAGATGACAACACGACAACAAACGAAGCAACCAACAACAATGCAACAACAGCAACGTGACAGCGATGGTTCGTCAAATTTGACAACTGCAAATAACATCAATGAATCTGCGACGACAGGACAGCATCGACGTGGTATCTCCGCTACAACTAATGATGGCGTCAACACCTTAACTACGCATAGAAGGAATTCTCATAACATGAGAAGACCATCAATGCTGACTGTCATTAGTCGTGCTATGTCGACATTGACAAAAATTATTGTCATATTAACGATTCTATTGCTCCTATTGATAGTGCTGATGAATTTATTATCAATCGACAACAACTACAATAGTAACGCGACAATAACACAGATCATGACGACTGGGTCGTCACATACTAGAAAGACAATGGATGTTTCATCAATACTGTCATCGACACGAACAATTATACTCAACTTTTCTCGAGAATTAAAATCAGTACCATTTTTTAACAAATTCATGAAGATGAAGGAGGATGAGTCGATGATGGTTGATTCGACAGAGCATTACGAGAGACGACTAGCGTTGGGGTTTGACTTACTCCGTCGTCATGACGATGCATCCGGGTCGTGCGCGACGTGCGAATCAGTTCTACGTGCAATTGTGAATGATTACAAGTTTAGGGGGTCATCGTCATCGAATAATGACCTAACGAGCCTCGCATTGTCGTTACCTGCTACGTCATTCAACACGAACAACCATGAGGGTGGACTAATATCAAGGGCATTGTTATGTATCGGTGAATCTAACTTGGCATTGTCAACACGCTCTCATGGATCCAAATCAATTAGGATGGTGCAATTAACACGTGCGATGGAAAGTTTAGAGGCTGCTACTGCCATTGAGCCAACCAATCCCTCGATACGATGTGGTTTAGGCTTGACATACCTACTCGTTGGTATGATGAGATACGACACCGATGATGATGATGATGACAGCAAACACAACAATGAAGACAATTCCATGCGATTCATATTCCAATCAATAGATCATCTCACTGCCGCAGTAGGACTGACGAACGAGTATGATTTTAGTAAACACGCAGATGATAATGATGATGAAGTCATGATTGCCATTCGTATCGCCGCCATGCACAATCTAGGCCTTGCATACATAGCACTTGATGGAAAGACTTCGTCAGAGTCATACGTCGGAACAAAAGCCACTCACTTCATAGATTGGGTAAAATCGTTGCATTCCTTAAATGATGACGATGACAATGTGATGATGAAGAAATCGTGGGTACTTTCATCGAATGTTGGTGCAATGCATATGCAATTGGGGATGATTGAGGACGCTACATCGAGCCTTCACTTAATCTCGGATTATTATTGTGATGGTGTGTTGTCCTCTAATCGTCATGAGGAGGTGTGTTCGATTGTTCGTCAAAATCTAGTCGTTGCCAAAAGTTATCTAGACGGAGAGAGTACCGTGAAAAATGCAGCCCAGAGTGAGGCATTGTTACCAAGCGAGGATGTTTTCTTGTTATCCGATGACCCGAATCAGCCAATTGATGAATCAACTCCTGTTGCGTTTGAAGAAAGTATAAGCTCGGGTCTCGACTTATCCAGTAAAGTGGATGTTATTGAGAAAGTTTTCACACCGTGGGGCTCGAATCCAGTAAGATCAGATATGCAGAGCGCTCTCGTGGCGTTAGAGAAGGCGGCAATGACAGGAACACAACGCACTCGTTTATTACTTGCGCTGGCCAGGGCTCGTTCCTTGGCTGGTGATTTATCTGGAGCAGTTGATGCATCGTTGAAAGCGATCGATGTTGCAACGTCAGAAGAAGAGAGGGAATCATCGACGACTTATCTCGAAAGCTTAATGGAAAAATTAGCTGGGAAAAATTTGATCGAAGGAGAAGTATTGGGCATTATTCATGAGGAGATACAAGAGATATCAGACAAAAAATCTATTCACAGAGACATAGCTTTCCTCGAGATGAAATTGGAAGTCGAAAGATTGAAATACAAAGTCCTAGAACAAGAGATGAGGTTGAGCTCTCTCCCGGAATCTGGAGATGATATTGTTCGGGTAGTCAGTCAAAAGAGAGGTATCTCCAACACGAACAATGCTATAGAACGAGTCTCGGTTGATGAGATTAAGCAGAATGTTGTGACGAGCCAGAACATAACTAAGATTGTCGTAAAAGAAGACATTCAGGAGGTGCCAATTGCTGGTGGAGACGAAATTGAGGATGTTAGTGAGGAATTAATACGAGAAAGTGAATCTACTACCACCAGTGTGAACCGAACCATAGATACGATAACTACTACCAACGTGAACCAAACCGTGGATGCGAATGTGACAACTGATGAGGAATTTACTACAGAAACTGGTCGTGCACCTGATGCAATTGTCGATAGTGAAACCAATTCAGCAGACGGACTCTATTCCAAATTGGAATTGCCACCACTATTCTCGTCCGAATTGAATCCTCCAATCACAATTTCGTAAGTGCAATTCGTGTGTTTAACTTTTCTCAAATCGTGTTCTTCTTCTCATACTCTTCCTCTTAGAGGAACCGCACTGAGCTACATGAAAATGGCAGACGCCTACTTAGACAAAGGTCATTACGCCTTAGCCTCGAAACAATTCAAGAAGGTAATTAAGAAGGCACCGGATCATCTCCCTGCATATCTGGGCTATGCGACAGCACTTGAACGAGAGGGGAAAGTCAAGCAGATCAATGCCGCTGCACTAGCCTATGGAGAAGCGAGTGCGTTAGCTGTCATTCAAGGAAATAAAGTAGATTCGATAGTCAAGGCGGGGTCTGGAGGTATCGCTGAAAGTATCTTGAGAAGAGCTGTGGCACTAACAAAGTCGGGCGATCCGGGTGAGAGGGTAGACACGTTGCTTAAGTTGGTTGAACATGCACACACGAATACCCTTGCTGCTGATATGTAAGAATTTGACGAATGAAGTGTTGTGTTGTACTCCTGATATCTTGGCAATTATTCTCATTTTGTCGTCGCTATTGAATCCTCAGATACTTCGAAATTGGCATAGAATTGTCAAAACAGAAGGGCATAGATCCACGCCGTATAGTACAATCATTCGCAACATCAAATGAATATATGATACAACGCAAAGATTCTGATGTTCCTTTTCATGTTAGAAGTATCATTGAATTAGGAAAAATCATGCTGTTGGAAGACAACTTCATTGGAGTTATTGATCTCCTTGACAAAGTAAAGAATATGAAACAGGACGATGATGTGCAAACTGAGTTACTGGTATTATCAGGTCGGGCACATGCTAAACTTGGACAAATAGAGGCAGCTCTATCAGAATTCAATAAAGCAGTGACACTACCCATATGTTCAACAACGGCATTAGCTCATCATGAACTTGCTCTTGCATTAAAAAAATCAAACGGCGATGGACAAGAAATAAATAAGCATTTTGAGGCTGCCTTGGACAAGGGGATGGAGCCAACTTCAGAGGCAATAGAATCGCTGGGGGAAAGAAACATGCATGTAATGAGGGCGCTTAATCGGCAATATTACAATAGTGTCAACAATGGGGGTGATGGCTCAGAGAGATCAGGGGGTGGTATAATGAGCGGGGGTGGTTTGGGGCAGCAGTTGTCTGTATTTGCTCCTAAAGCAAAAGAAAATGAAGAATCTCCTCAATCAGATACTCTCACTCTCCTTGAGCAAGGTGCGGCTGCCTACGACGGAAACTCCTCACCCATGGGAGGAGAGGTTGAAGGAACTGAATCGAGTCTGTCCAACTTGAAGAAAAAGAAACAACAAGGATCAGAATCCAATCTACACCAACTAAAACGCTAGATAATCAATTCAATGATCATAATATGGGCTTATTAACACATAGGTTCTGCACCATCCATGAAATCTCATGCATGAGAATAGTTCTAAATGGTTTATTAGATGAGTTACATGACCACAAAGGCCCCACGCTACAATTAATGCGCGATAGGAATCTTTGACGTTTCACTGATCATAAAATATATATTTGCACAGAAAAGCAATGTTTTCTCTTCCCCCTTCTTTCATTTCATGGTTGCCAAGGGGGTAAATACTCTAGTTTGATTGTGTGTTTAAATATTCTTACTTCTTTTTCTTTGTAGTAAATGCTCGGCAGGAACATCAGTGACCTGATCAACACCTTCCGGTTCCGTTTTTCCCTTCTGAATAGGCATAACATTATACCACTTGATGACATTGTCATCTCCGTGTTCACCCACCACAAGATCTATCGTCCCTCCGTGAGCTCCATCGTCCCTCCGTTCATAAATTAGACAGGAATTATGAATATGTGCAAGTCGTTTTTGGTTCGGGAGCGTGACCTCAAAGACATGTGTCGTTCACTTGTCACTTTCCTCAATCTTCATTAATAATTGAACCTGCTCCTCTGCTGCAATTTTCACCTGAGCCGCTAATTTTTCGTTTGACTCACGAGTTTGCTCAATAATCCGTTGTTTTTCCTCCATCTCTGCTCGATTCTTCACATCGTTGTCACGTAAAGAATCTCGATTGGATATCAATTGACGCGCCCGTAGCCTCGCTGAGTCTGCAGCTGCGCGTGCTTGTGCAAGCTCTAATTTGAGACGAATGAATTCTTCATCCAAATTACGGAATTTACTGGGTCGAACGACGTCGTCGGCATCATTATCATCCGCCATGACCATGTACTAGAGAGGTAGTAGTCTTAGAATGTGTTTCGGCGAGGCAGTTGAAGTTGGTAAAATAATCGCGAAGCGTTGATTGTACATATATCTATGTACAACGTGTACGTAAGTACATACTATCAAGAATGTTTTTAGAAGATGGGTTAGATATCCGTGATCAGTTTTTTTAATACAAAAATCCGAAAACGACCCGCCTCGGGTCGTTTTCGGAAATTTGTTGAATTGGTTTGTTTTTTACGTACATCTGATCACAAGTACGGCACGATGAGATTTCACCACCCTATCATCGACGGCTTTATGCCGTACAAACCACCACCTTGGAAACCACCACCCTGGAATATACTACACTACCGTTACAGTACTCTACTATTAACATTTGCCATCTTTCGAACTATAACAAACACTACAACTTACAAAACGATCTTTAATTTGGATGTCTATCCACTACGGATTTTCCTCTCCGACAAACACTTTTACACTATACACTTTACACTAACTCCTTTACCACTGATTTCTACGACACTATTAATTCGCCATCCTTTCATCGACAGCTTTCCGATGATATTTACCACTACTTCTTTCCCAACGATTTCTACTACAATAATTCGCCATCCTTTCATCATCGGATCTATGCCGTTGATATTTCGCCATCCTTTCATCGACGGCTTTACGCCGATGATATTTACCACTACTACTTTACCAACGATTTCTACTACAATAATATTTCGTCATCCTTTCATCATCGGATTTATGCCGTTGATATTTCACCATCCTTTCATCGGCGGCTTTATGCTGATGATATTTACCACTACTACTTTACCAACGATTTCTACTACAATAATATTTTGCCATCCTTTCATCGACGGATTTATGCCGACGATATTTAGCCATCCTTTCATTGACAGCTTTATGCCGTCCAAACAACTACCCCGGAGTCCGTTATACCGTTGCACAACTATCTCCACTGCCACATTACCAATTGATTCAATTACTACAACTAATACGTGGGGGGACATGATCTCCTCATTGTACGAATCCGACATCACGAATATTACTAATATTACTACTACTACTACTACTACTACCACTACTACTACGCAATATATTACAACGAATACGATCCCTGACGCTGTTTGTGTTATATCCAATAATACAAATACTAACACACAATACTTCAGTACCACCAATAATAATAATAATATCAACAATTGCAGTACCTCTCCTAATCTTGGGGATTTAACGGCACATCAAACTGAATGCGTATACTATTCGGGCCACATCTCCCAACAACGAACTACAACTCCATTCTCTCTTCAACCAAACATGTCACTACATCTATCACCGAACAACAACTTTGAGTCAACAACCCAATCTCAACATGAATAACATTAACTTACAATGTCCTATGCCACGTTGCAACCACGTGTCACATAATCAATTCGAACTACTTCAACATCTTAACAGTAACACCTCACACCCGACTACTCTACACCTCACCGATCGATCAACCTGTATCCAACACAATATTTTCCAATGCTGCCAACATAACTGTCCAACTACGCCAACACGTTTCTTCCGAACTCTCCACGAACTCCATCAACATAATACTATACATCATCCTCCTCCAACGCCTTCCACCATCACTTTACCACATACAAATATAATAGAACCTAACGCTCCACAAATACCACCGTCTTCTACTGATATCGCAACTACCATAATCTTCTCCCTATCAAGACCAGGAGCAGTCAACAACTGGTCCTCGGGTATCAACTTCATTATTGAATTGCAACAACAGCCTTATGTACCTCCTGACTTCCGGAACACGTGGCGCCGACATCTCCGACATCGAAAGCGCAATAAATCCAATTTCCAACTGCTACAAGCCGCAATTCTCCGTAGCCTGTCTACAATATATGCTACAAACACCGATAGTAATGATAATACATCACCGTTCTGGTGGTTACTACTCCATCTCGAAATGCTCATCCTAGCACCAACGACAACAGCTCAAAATAATAACACAATCCAACCTACTATCAGTGATCGAATCACAGCCT
>Ga0247843_1004179_pt1 | contig 22013 bp, 19 predicted proteins | sample LaCruzMarch2017__FD_192420 | JGI IMG/M metagenome (GOLD analysis project Ga0247843, IMG submission 192420) | Freshwater microbial communities from meromictic Lake La Cruz, Castile-La Mancha, Spain - LaCruzMarch2017_8m | ecosystem: Environmental > Aquatic > Freshwater > Lake | place: Spain...
CCTTCGGTCGCGCCATACTGCAGGGCCGCGCCGGGGTCTTGGCTCAGCGCGGCGTTGCTGGCTTCGCGGATGCCCTCCACGTCAAACATGGCGCTGTCAGGAAAACCGCCTGCAAAGCTGATGATGCCGGGTTTGCCCAAGAGCTTGAACAGCTCGCGGATGGCGGAGGTTTCGACGTTGTTCAGGCGGTCGGCAAATTGCAAAGGCATGGTGTATCTTCCCGTGTTGACTTGGTCGTCATTTTGCCAACTTCTGGACACCCCATGAAACCCGCACAGATCGAATCCTTCTTTGCCACTCTACAAGCGGCCAACCCGTTGCCCGTGACGGAGTTGGAATACACCAGCGTGTTCGAGCTGCTGGCCGCTGTGCTGCTGTCGGCCCAAGCCACCGACGTGGGCGTGAACAAGGCCACTCGCCGCCTGTTTCCGGTGGCAGGTACGCCACAAAAAATCCTGGCGCTGGGCCTCGCAGGACTGGAGGACCACATCAAGACCATTGGTCTGTTCCGCAGCAAAGCCAAACACCTGATGGAAACCTGCCGCATTTTGGTGGAGCAGCATGGCGGCCAAGTGCCCCGCACGCGTGAAGCCCTAGAAGCCCTGCCCGGGGTGGGCCGTAAAACGGCCAATGTGGTGCTCAACTCCGCTTTTGGTGAGCCCACCATGGCGGTGGACACGCACATTTTTCGCGTGGGCAACCGCACGGGCTTGGCCCCAGGCAAAACGCCTTTGGCGGTGGAGCTCAAGTTGCTCAAACGCATTCCCGCCCCCTATTTGGTGGATGCACACCACTGGCTAATCCTGCATGGGCGATATGTTTGCCAAGCACGAAAGCCGATGTGCGCGCAATGCACGGTGGCGCCGTTTTGTGACTTCAAACCCAAGACGGCTTGACTTCATGGGCCCCGCCCCGGGGCATGGGCGCGCCCTACAATCCCCACCCATGACTGAAAACGCTCCCATCGAAGCCCCCAAGCCCAAAGGCATACCGGCTGACGTGCCATTTTTGCGCACCGTCAAAAGTTATGTGCTGCGCGCCGGCAGAACCACCATTGGCCAGGCCAAAGCCTACGAGTTGTATGGCCCCGCCAATTTGCTCGCTTACGCGCCCCAGGCCATGGACGCCAACGCCGCGTTTGGCCGCAGCGCCCCGCTGATTCTGGAAATCGGCTTTGGCATGGGCGAAGCCTCGGCCCACATCGCCCGGGTTCGGCCCGATGACAATTTTCTGTGCTGCGAGGTGCACGAAGCGGGCGTGGGTGCCCTGCTCAAACGCATTGGCGAGCAAGACCTGCACAACATCCGCATCCTGCGCCACGACGCGGTCGAGGTCATTGACCACATGCTGCGCCCGGGCGTGCTGGACGGGGTGCACATTTTTTTCCCGGACCCTTGGCACAAAACCAAGCACCACAAACGCCGCTTGATACAGCCTGAACTGGTGAACAAGTTGGCCCAGCGCCTCAAACCGGGCGGCTACCTGCATTGCGCCACAGACTGGCAACCCTACGCCCAGCAGATGATGGAAGTCATCAGCGCCGAGCCCTTGCTGGTCAACACCAGCGATGCAATGGGGGGCTATGCCACCAAGCCCGACTACCGGCCGCTGACCAAGTTTGAAAACCGGGGCCTGAAACTCGGCCACGGCGTGTGGGACCTGGTGTTCCGCCGGGTCTGACATGAGCGAATACGGGCACGCGGCCCCGTTGCCACTGCGAGGCATTCAATTGCCCATGCGCAATGGCGTGAGCGCCAGCGTGGTTTCGGTTCCTCAGGGCGCGCCGCACCTGCTCGATTTTTTGGCCCAACGCATGCCCGGTATTTCGCGCAACGAATGGGCTGAACGCTTGGCGCAAGGCTTGGTGCTGCACGAAGACGGTCAAGCGGCCTTGCCCCACCAAAGTTGCCAACCGGGCCAGCGCCTGTATTACTACCGTCATTTGACCGATGAACCCCTGCTGCCGTTTCAGGCACAGGTCCTGTTTGAAGACGCGCATTTGCTGGTGGCCGACAAACCGCACTTCATGCCCGTCACGCCCACGGGTCGCTACGTGCAACAAAGCCTGTTGGTGCAGCTCAAGCGCCAAACGGGCTGCGCCGATTTGGTGCCACTGCACCGCATCGACCGGGAAACCGCGGGTCTGGTGCTGCTCGGAAAACGCCCGCTCGAGCGCGACACTTACCACGCACTGTTTCGGGACCACCAGATCCACAAGACCTATCACGCTGTGGCGGCGCATTCACCGCATCTGCAGCTGCCGCTGGTACGCACCAGCCGCTTGGTGCCGGGCGAGCCGTTTTTCAGAAGCCAAGAGGTGCCAGGGCCCGCCAACAGCGAAACCCGCGTCACTTTGCTGCACACCGATGGCCAGCGGGCGCTGTATGGGCTGGAGCCCATCAGTGGCAAGCGTCACCAGCTGCGGGTGCACATGAACGCCTTGGGCATCCCGATTGAAGGCGACCTGTTTTACCCTACCGTCTTGCGTGGCCCGGATGCACCCGAAGACTTCAGCCAGCCCCTGCAATTACTGGCCCAGTCGGTGCGATTCACCGATCCTATCACCGATCAAATCCGCGAGTGGACCAGCGGGCTGCGTTTGACACTCAGTCCGCCATAAGACGTCTGGGCTCGGTGGCTCAGCTTGGCAACAAGCTCGCCAGCAACTGGCTCAGGTGCACGGCCTCGCGCTGAGCACCGTCCTGAATTTGGTGGCGGCAGCTGGTGCCGTCGGCCACCACGATCGCGTTGGGTTGGGCGCGCACGGCAGGCAACAAGCTCAGCTCGGCCATCTGCATGGACACCTCGTAGTGCTTGGCCTCGTATCCAAAACTGCCGGCCATGCCACAGCAACTGCTCTCGATGAGTTGCGGTTTGGCACCCGGAATCCAGCGCAAGACCTCCATCACGGGGGACACCGCGTCAAAGGCTTTTTGGTGGCAATGGCCGTGCAGCAAGACCGGACGCGCCACCGGCGCGATTTGCGCTTTCAGTGCCTCCAGATGGCCCGCTTTAGCTTCGCGGGCCAAAAACTCTTCAAACAACAAGGCCTGCTGGGCGATCTTTTGCGCGCCCTCGCCCAAACCCATCACCAGCAACTCGTCGCGCAAGGTCAGCAAGCATGAAGGCTCCAAGCCCACGATGGACAGCCCTTTTTCGGCAAAAGGCCGCAGGCTTTGCACCACTTCGAGGGCTTTGTCGCGGGCTTTGTCCACCATACCGCTGGCCAAGTAGGTTCGGCCGCAGCACAGGTGTGCGCCATCGTCCTGCAGCTTGGTGGCCACATGCACGGTGTAACCCGCCGCCTGCAGCACCTTCACGGCCGCATGTGCATTGGCCGATTCCAAGTAACCGTTGAAGGTGTCCACAAACAAGACCACCCCACGCGCCGCTGCCAACACCTCGGCGCGGCTGGCCGTGCGGGACACCGAAGTGGCGCTGGCGTTGAAAAAGTGTCGCGTCTGCCACTCGGGCAAGCTGCGCTTGGCCGACAGGCCCAATAGCTTCTCTGTCAAAGCGGCCAGCAAGGGCAATCGATTGCGCAGGTTCAAAACTGGGGCCAGGCGCGCCGCCCAGCGGGCGTAATCGGGCAAATAGGCCACCAACTTGTCTTGCAGCGTGTGGCCGTGCTTGGCCTTGTAGTGCTGCAAAAACTCGACCTTCATCTTGGCCATGTCCACCCCGGTGGGGCAATCGCGCTTGCAGCCTTTGCAGCCCACGCACAAGTCCATCGCGTCGTGCACCGCCTGGCTGCTCAGCGCGTCCTCGCCCGCCAAGCCCTCGATCTGTCCGCTCAATGCCAGGCGCAAGGTGTTGGCGCGGCCCCGCGTGAGGTGCTGCTCATCGCGGGTCACACGGTAGCTGGGGCACATGGTGCCTGCGTCGAACTTGCGGCAGTGGCCGTTGTTGTTGCACATCTCCACCGCTTTGGCCAAGCCTTGGGCCGGGTCACCGCCAGTGCCGGGGGCGCTGGTCTTTTCGGTCACCGGGTCGTTTTGCACGTCCCAGGCACGCCAGTCGAGCGCCGTTTGGATGGGCACCACCTTGTAAGTGGGCGAATAGCGCATCAGTGTCGTGTCGTCCATTTTGGGCGGGTTGACGATGCGCTGGGGCGACAGCATTTGACTGGGGTCCATGTGTTGCTTGATGGCGGCAAAGGCCTCGCTGATGCGTGGGCCAAACTGCCAGCCAATCCACTCGCCCCGACACAGCCCGTCTCCGTGCTCACCGCTGAATGCGCCTTTGTATTGACGCACCAAGGCGCTGGCCTCTTCGGCAATGGCGCGCATTTTGCTGGCCCCATTGCGGCGCATGTCCAAAATGGGCCGCACATGCAAAGTGCCCACCGAGGCGTGGGCGTACCAAGTGCCGCGGCTGCCGTGTTTGCGAAAAACGCCGGTCAGGGCGTCGGTGTACTCGGCCAGACTCTCCAGCGGCACAGCGCAGTCTTCGATGAAGCTCACCGGCTTGCCGTCGCCGCGCAGGCTCATCATGATGTTCAAGCCCGCCTTGCGCACTTCCCACAGGTTTTTCTGCGGGGCATCGTCCACCATCTCAACCACGCTGCCGGGCAGGCCCAAGTCGCCCATCAACTCCACCAGCTCTTTGATCTTGTGCGCGATGTCGCCTTTGCTGGGACCGGAAAATTCCACCAACAACACCGCCTCGGGCATGCCACCGTTGATGTGCGGCGACAGGGCCGTGCGGATGGTCGGCGCAAAGGCCGGGTTTTTCAAAGACAGCTCGATCATGGTGCGGTCCACCAGCTCGACGGCCGACAGCTGACCCACCGCCATGCCCTGCCCCAGCTTGACGATGTGCTGCGCCGCGTCCATCGCTTGGTAAAAGGTGGGAAAGTTCACCACGCCCAGCACTTTTGCGCGGGGCAAATCGGACAAGCGCAAGGTGAGCGAGCGTGTCAGCGCCAGCGTGCCCTCGCTGCCGATCAGCAAATGCGACAGGTTGACGGAGCCGTCCGCCGTGTAGGGCCGCTCGTTTTGGTTGCGGAAGATGTCCAGGTTGTAGCCAGCCACGCGCCGCAAGACTTTGGGCCAATGGGCATCGATCTCGCTGGCGTGTTGCTGCGCCAAGTCGCGCACAAAGTCGCCAATTTGGCGCACACGGCCTTGGGCTTGGTCATACGCACCAAAGTTCAGCAAGCTGCCGTCGGCCAACCAAGCCTCAGCCCCCAGCACGTTGTGCACCATGTTGCCGTAGGCAATTGACCGGCTGCCGCAAGAGTTGTTGCCCGCCATGCCGCCCAGCGTGGCCTGGGCACTGGTGGACACGTCCACCGGGTACCACAGGCTATGCTGTTTGAGGGCTGCGTTCAGGTGGTCCAGCACCAAGCCCGGCTCCACGGTGGCGGTGCGCTGCTCGGCGTCGACCGCCATGATCTTGCGCATGTGTTTGGAGTGGTCGATGACCAAGCCCGCACCCACGGTTTGGCCACACTGGCTGGTGCCGCCGCCGCGCGGCACGATGGGCACGCCCAAATCGCGGCAAATGTCCATGGCCACGCACACATCGGCCGCATCACGCGGCACAAACACACCCAAGGGCATGACTTGGTAAATCGAGGCATCGGTGGCATAGCGCCCCCGATCGGCCGCAGAAAACAGCACTTCGCCTTGGGCGTGCTGGCGCAAACGCTTGGCAAGCGAAGCGGCCACCTCATTGCTGCCGGCGGCCACTTTTTCGTAGGCGTCTTCAGGCGAGGTCTTTGACAAATCGATCGGCAAAGGGGCGTTCATGGGGTCTGTCCTTCTTTTTCTGCCATGGCAAAGCTCGCCGCGGCACTCCGCAACTGCTCGATCACCACCGTGCGCTTGTTGTCCAAGTGGTGCATCAGCACCCGACGCAGGGCCGCTGCGTCACGGGCCTCTAGGGCATACACCATCGCAACGTGCTCGTCCACAGCGCGCTGCCACTTTTCACCATCCTGGTTTGAGCGAAAGCGCAGCGCCTGCAAGCGGGCATTGACCTGGTTGTAAGTGGTGGTCAACACCGGGTTTTTGGCCGCTGCGTTGAAGCTGCGGTGAATGGCCGCATTGATTTGGTAATACGCCGACAAGTCCCGGCGGGTGTAGGCCGCCATCATCTCGTAGTGCAGGGCCTTGATTTCGCTGAGTTCGGCCTCGGTCACGCGCTGCGCGGCCAACTCACCCGACAGCCCTTCCAGGCCCGCCATCACCTCAAAGGTGTGGTGCACATCCGCCTCGCTCAACTGCACCGCCACCGACCCCCGGTTGGGCAAGAGCTCGACCAGGCCTTCGGCCGCCAGCATCTTGATGGCCTCGCGCAGCGGCGTGCGCGAGATGTGCAGCTCTTCGCACAGGGTGCGTTCATTGAGTTTGCCGCCGGGTGGAATCAAGCCCTCCACCAGCATTTGGCGCAAACGTTGCGCCACTTGCGCATGCAAAACGGGCCGAGGAAGGGTCGATTGGTCAATGCCCATAAGAATTTTTTGAATACAAAAAAACGATTCGTATCAACCAATTTTAGGGCAAACACCCTTGACAAAGGCATTTTGAATACAAAAAATGATTGAAAAATAGAAAGGCTTTGCCGCGCATGCTCACCACGAATTTCCACCCTACGGGTCGCCACTTTTTGCAAATTCCAGGCCCCTCGCCCGTGCCCGATCGCATCTTGCGGGCCATCAGCTCGCCCACCATCGACCACCGTGGGCCCGAGTTCGGTGCACTGGGCAAGAAGGTACTGGCCGATATACAAAAGATTTTCAAAACCCGCCACCCCGTCATGATCTACCCCGCCTCGGGCACCGGTGCTTGGGAGGCGGCTCTGTGCAACGTGCTCAACACCGGCGACCATGTGCTGATGTACGAGACCGGCCATTTCGCGTTTTTGTGGAACAAACTGGCCAACCAACTCGGACTGAAATCAGAGGTCATCAGCCTGCCGGGCCTGGAGGGCTGGCGTCATGGCGTGCAGGCCGATTTGATCGAGCAACGCCTGAAAGCCGACACGGGCCACAGCATCAAGGCCGTTTGCGTGGTGCACAACGAAACCTCGACTGGCGTGACCAGCGACATCGCTGCCGTACGCCGCGCCATGGATGCCGCCAAGCACCCCGCTTTGCTGTTGGTCGACAGCATCTCGGGCCTGGCCAGCGCCGACTACCGGCACGACGAATGGGGGGTGGACGTGACCATCAGCGGCTCGCAAAAAGGGCTGATGTTGCCGCCCGGCATCAGCTTCAACGCCCTGTCGCCCCGCGCCATCGAAGTCAGCCAACAAGGCGGCATGGCCCGAAGCTATTGGGCCTGGGGCGAGATGATCGAGATGAACAAAAACGGCTATTGGCCCTCGACCCCGAACACCAACTTGTTGTATGGCCTGAGCGAAGCGTGCGACATGCTGCTGGCCGAAGGACTGGACACGGTGTTTGCCCGTCACCAGCGCTGGGCTGCAGGGGTGCGGGCAGCGGTCACGGCGTGGGGCCTGCCGATTCAATGCGCCGACCCGGCCGTCTACTCACCCATATTGACCGGCGTCATGACCCCTGTGGGCGTAGACGCTGATGCGGTGCGCAAAATCATTCACGAACGTTTTGACTGCTCGCTCGGCACAGGCTTGGGCAAAGTCAAAGGCCGCATGTTCCGCATTGGCCACCTAGGCGACAGCAACGACCTGACCCTGATCGCCACCGTGGCAGGCTGCGAAATGGGCCTGAAGCTCTCGGGCGTGGCGCTGCAAGGCAGCGGTGTGCAAGCCATCATGGACCATTTTTCAAACCACTGATTGACAGACGCCCCCTTTTTTTCGTGTGCATTTCACGCGTGCATTTTTAAAACACAACCCCAGGAGACAACATGAAACGCAGAACCTTTGTAGCCGCTACAGCCGCCACCGCCGTCACACTCGCCGCACCCGCGGTGCAGGCGCAATCCCTGCCCGCCGGGCCCGTCCGCATATTGGTAGGGTTTGCACCCGGGGGTGGCACCGATATCCTGGCCCGCATCGTGGCGCAAAAACTGCAAACCATGTGGGGCATCACGGTGCTGGTTGAAAACCGCGCCGGGGCCACTGGGGTGATCGCTGCGGAAGCGGTGGCCAAGGCAGCCCCTGACGGCAACACACTGCTGATGGCGCACATCAACAGCCATGCGCTGGCCCCCGCCCTCATGCCCAAGCTCAGCTATGTGGTGGACCGCGACTTCACGCCTTTGACCCTGGTCGGGATCACGCCCAATTTGCTGATTTCCAACAACGACCAGCCCGCCAAAACCGTGGCCGAATTGGTGTCTCTATGCAAGGCCAACCCGGGCAAGGTGAGCTTTGGTTCTGCCGGCCAAGGCTCAGCCCAACACATGGCCCTCGAATCCTTCAAACTGGCTGCAGGTGTGGACACCATCCACATCCCCTACAAAGGATCTGGCCCCATGTTGGTCGATTTGATTGGGGGGCAAATCGGGTACTCGTTTGACACCATGACCGCTGCGACACCCCATGTCAAAAGTGGCAAGGTGCGCGCGATTGCTCAAACCCGAGCCAAACGGGCCTCCAGCTACCCCAATGTGCCCACCATGATCGAAGCGGGCTTCCCCAACTTCGAGGCCACCACCTGGTACGGCTTGGTCGGTCCAGGCAAACTCCCCCCGGCCATGGCGCAACGCATGAACGAGGACATCAACAAAGTCTTGGTCATGCCCGACGTGGTAGAAAAATTGGCCCAATACGGCGCAGAAGACGGCGGCGGTTCGGCACAACGCTTTGCTGATTTCATCCGCACCGAGCAAATCAAGTGGGCCAAAGTGGTCAAAGACAGCAACGTGAAGTTGGACACCTGATGTCGGAAATCAACACTGCAGGCACCGTGGACCTTGCGGTCGAGCAAGGTGTGGCCACGGTCACTTTCAACCGCCCCCAGGCACGCAACGCCATGACCTGGGCCATGTACCAACAGCTCAGCGAACATTGCCGGGGCTTCAAAGCCGATGCAGGTGTGCGGGCCGTGGTGTTTCGCGGTGCGGGCGGGCAGGCCTTTGTGGCAGGCACCGACATCGAGCAATTCAAAACCTTCAGCTCCGGCGATGACGGTGTGGCCTACGAAGCGCAAATCGAGGCTTGCATCGACTTGCTGTGCTCGCTGCCCATGCCCACCGTGGCGCTCATTGAAGGTTGGACCGTGGGCGGTGGACTGGCCATCGCCACAGCCTGCGACTTTCGACTGGCCACACCCGGCTCGCAGCTGGGTGTGCCCATTGCCAAAACCTTGGGCAACTGTTTGTCGGTGGCCAATGTGGCGCGGCTGAGCGCCGCTTTCGGGCCGCAACGCGTCAAACGCATGTTGATGCTGGCCGACATGATCGGCGCCGATGAGGCCCTGTCCTGCGGCTACCTGCACCAACTGGCCGCCCCTGATGAGATCGTCGGGGCCACTGCCGCCTTGGTCCAACGCCTGACCACTTTGGCACCCGTGACGCAACAAGTCAGCAAAGAAGCCCTCAGCCGCTTGGTCCAGCACAGCGCGCCAGAGGCTGAAGACCTGATCCGCCAAGCCTACGGCAGCGAAGACTTTCGTGAGGGCGTCAAGGCCTTTGTCGACAAGCGCAAACCCCTCTGGAAAGGCCTTTGACCATGGCGCTCATAGAAAACACGAAAAAGGCCCAACGCACCGGACCTTTTGCCGGTCTGCGCGTCCTCGAAATGACGCAAATCATGTCGGGCCCCATCTGTGGCCTGCTGTTGGCCGACATGGGAGCCGACGTCATCAAGATCGAAAGCTCCCCGGCGGTGATGAAGTCCGGGGTTACCGCGACCCGCAAATCAACGGCGTGTCTGCGCCCTTTTTGATGCTCAACAGCAACTATTGATCCGGCCCGATGAAGTCTTGAGAAATACTCAAAGGACGGTTTTTTTGTGGGAGCTCACCCCTGTGGACGATGGGTGTGAAACACGCCCTACATCCACAAACTCAAAACCGGTGAAGACCAGATCGTGGACACCTCTTTGAGCGACGCAGCCCTGCAACAAACCTATTGGCATGCAGCGGTCTGGCTGGCCACGCAGCGCGAACCTCAGCCCACGGGCTCGGCACACTTCCTGACAACGCCCTACAAGGCCTTTGAGGCCAGCGATGGCTGGATCAACATCGGTGGCGCCAAACCAATTGGGATCTCATCTGCCAAGTGCTGGGCCACCCCGAGTGGCGCGAAGACCCCCGCTTTGTCACCAACAGCGACCGCATGGCCCATTTGAATGAATTGGTCACGCTCATGAACGTGGTGCTGCGCCAAGGCACCCGCGCCGAATGGCAGGCCGACATGGACTCAGCGGGCGTGCCCGCCGGGCCGGTGCACACCATTGGCGAGACGCTGTCACACCCACAAACCCTGGCTCGCGGCATGGTTGTCACACTGGATCACCCGCAAGCGGGCACCACGCGTGGCATTGGTTGCCCGATTCAGTTTGCTCAAACGCCCACAGACACCGGTCAAGCCGCACCGTTCCTGGGACAGCACGCCCGCGAACTGCTGAAAAAGCATGGCCTGTGCGAGGCCGAAATCGACGAGTTGATCGCCCATGGGGCGGTGTCTCAAGCAGGCGCGCTTTAAGGTGTCCGTTTGAGCCAAGGCCTTTAAAGGCGCTGTGACTCGGCCTACTGTTTTTTGCGACATGCCATTTCCGGCGGCTTTTGGGTGAACAGTTCTTGTTGCCTCATCAACGCCGCCGCTAATGTCTGGACGGATTACAGGGCATAAACCTGGCGCACCGCGTTTTCAATGGCCGTCAAGTCGGCCGCAGACAGTTCACCCAGATGCTTGCCGATGCGCGCCTTGTCTATGGTGCGCAACTGATGACACAGGGCGACCGATGAAACGCCGGCGGAAGGCACCGCTACGACCACCGGCGGTAGCGCTCGCGCTGATGTAGAAAGGGGCACAACGCCCACTTGACGCAACTTGGCGTTGAGCGGCGTGATCGACAGAATAACGCAGGGCCGCGCTGTGCCTTGTTGCTCACTGCCCAGTGTGGGTTCGAGGTTGACCCGAAAAATATGACCGCGTTTGAAATCCATGGTGCTAATGGGTTACTGGTTTTCCAGACCATCGCCCACGGTGGCATCCCAGTGTTTTTCATCATCACGACACTGGGCAAACGTCGGATCGGTCATGTAGGCTTCTGCGATGCGCTCCAAATCTGCTTCGCGTATGGCCAATGCCTGCTCCATGAGCCCTTCCATGACGCGGCTGCGCTCGCCGTGGGGCACGACCGCGTTGAATCGCTGCAGGATCGGGGCTGCGATGGTGTATGACGCTCGAAGGGTGGTGGACGGCATGGTGGATGCTCCTGACATAGGGTGCAGTATTACTGTGCATGGAATATACTGTAACTCGGTCTGTACTGCCAACATAAAGCGAGGGTGCCTCATAAAAGCAGCTTGGCGTCTGGGGGAGCCAAGTGGTGAGGATGGTGGGCGTGGTTTGCCCCAAAAAACAATCGAAAAAAAACGCCCACTCAGTGGGCGTTGTGATTGGCGCAGCTCAGCTTGCTTGATGCATCAAACCCGCTCTGCCAACCAGGCCTGCACGCTGCCCAATGCAGCGGGCAAGGCCGCGGGGATGGTGCCACCGGCCATGGCCATGTCGGGCTTGCCGCCGCCTTTGCCGCCCACTTGTTGGGCCACAAAGTTGGCCAACTCACCTGCCTTGACCTTGCCCACGGTGTCGGCGGTTACGCCTGCAGCGATGTTGACCTTGTCACCGTCCACGGCGGTAAGCACGATCACGGCGGTTTTCATCTTGTCCTTGAGCTTGTCCATGGTGTCGCGCAGGGTCTTGGCGTCGGCACCTTCCAGCTTGGCCACCAAAAGCTTGACGCCCTTGACGTCCACGGCTTGCGTCATCAGCTCGTCGCCCTGGGCAGAAGCCAGCTTGCCTTTGGCGGCAGCCAGTTCTTTCTCGAGCGCCTTGACCTGGTCCAGCACCTGTTGGATGCGTGCGTTCAATTCGGCAGGCTGGGCCTTGAGCGAGCCTGCGGCTTGCGACACGGTGTCTTCCAGTGACTGCAAATAAGCCAAAGCATTCACCCCGGTCACGGCTTCGATGCGGCGCACGCCAGCGGCCACGCCGCCTTCGCTGACGATCTTAAAGAGACCGATGTCGCCCGTGGCTTTGACGTGGGTGCCGCCGCACAGTTCGCGACTGCTGCCAATTTCGAGCACACGCACGGTCTCGCCATACTTCTCACCAAACAGCATCATCGCGCCGGTCTTCTGAGCGCTTTCAATGTCCATCACACGCGCTTGGGCCGCGGCATTGGCCAAAATTTCGGCGTTGACTTGGGCTTCTATCTGGCGAATCTCGGCATCGGTCACCGGTGCGTTGTGCGCAAAGTCAAAACGGGTGCGCTCGGCGTTGACCAAGCTGCCCTTTTGCTGCACATGGCTGCCCAGCACTTCTCGCAGGGCTTTGTGCATGAGGTGGGTAGCTGAGTGGTTGCGCACGATGGCGGCACGCACGGCCATGTCAACATGCGCCTGCACTGCGTCGCCCACCTTCAGGCTACCGGATTTGATTTCGCCATGGTGGCCAAACACATCGGCCTTGATCTTGAGCGTATCCAACACGTTGAACTGGCCACCCGCGTTGTGCAGCATGCCCTGGTCGCCCACTTGGCCACCGGACTCGGCGTAGAACGGTGTCGTGTCCAAGACCACCACGCCAGCCTGACCGGCTTTCAGTTCGGTCACCGCATGGCCGTCGGCGTACAAGGCCAGCACTTTGGCGTTGGCCGTCAGGTCGTCATAACCCACAAAGTCGTTGCCCGCGCCCGAATAGTCAAGCGCCTTGTCCATCTTGAACTTGCCCGCCGCACGGGCCTGGGCTTTTTGCTTTTCCATGGCGGTGGCAAAACCGGCCTCGTCCACGCTCAAGCCACGCTCACGGCACACGTCAGCTGACAGGTCGAGCGGGAAGCCGTAGGTGTCGTGCAGCTTGAAGGCCACTTCGCCCGGCAGCACTTTCACGCCACCGTCGAGAGCCGAATCCAGAATTTGCATACCGCTTTGCAGGGTCTCGAAGAAGCGCTCTTCTTCCACACGCAAGATGTCGGTTATGCGATCGGCCTGATCGGCCATATTGGGGTAAGCCGCGCCCATGAGCTTGACCAAATCGGGCACCAGCTTGTGGAAGAACGGGGTCTTTTGGCCGAGCAAATAACCGTGGCGAATGGCGCGGCGGATGATGCGGCGCTGCACATAGCCCCGGCCTTCGTTGGTGGGCACCACACCGTCGCTCACCAAGAACGCGGTGGCACGGATGTGGTCGGCGATCACGCGCAGTGACTTGTTGTTCAGGTCTGTGCAGGCTGTTTCACGCGATGCGGCTTTGATCAACGCGTCAAAAATATCGATTTCGTAGTTGCTGTTGACATGTTGAAGAATGGCTGCAAGACGTTCGAGGCCCATACCGGTGTCAACGCAGGGCGCGGGCAGCGGCGTGACCGCACCGGTTTCGTCCATGTTGAACTGCATGAACACGTTGTTCCAGATTTCGATGAAACGGTCACCGTCTTCATCGGGGCTGCCGGGTGGGCCGCCGGGAATGTGTGCGCCGTGGTCGTAAAAAATCTCTGAGCAAGGACCGCAAGGGCCGGTGTCGGCCATCATCCAGAAGTTGTCGGACTTGTAGCGGCCGCCCTTGTTGTCGCCAATGCGGATGATGCGGTTCTCTTCCTTCACCCTCTCAGGCGTCCAGCCAGCTTTGACAAAAATGCCTTCCCAAATGGCATGGGCCTCGTCGTCTTCCATGTAGACGGTGGCGTACAACTTGTCGGCGGGCAATTTGTAGACCTGGGTCAGCAACTCCCAAGCCCATTCCAGCGACTCGCGCTTGAAATAGTCGCCAAACGACCAGTTGCCCAACATCTCGAAGAAGGTGTGGTGGCGGGCGGTGTAGCCCACGTTTTCCAGGTCGTTGTGTTTGCCACCGGCTCGCAAGCAGGCCTGCACCGACGCTGCGCGCACATAAGAGCGCTTGTCCGAGCCCAGAAACACGTCCTTGAACTGGACCATGCCCGAGTTGGTGAACATCAAAGTCGGGTCGTTGCCCGGCACCAAGGGGCTCGACGCCACCACGGTGTGCCCCTTGGACTCAAAAAAGTCCAAAAAGGTCTTGCGGATGTCGGAGACGGAGAAAGTGGCTTGGCTCATGGGGTGTTTCGCTCAAAGTGCAACCCTGTATTATAAGTTTGGGGCGGTAGGCGAGCACGCCGAGCAGATGAGCTTGATTTGCGCCCAAGATCGAATCTACACATAATATGTGTGAATATGCCATTCGAAACGGCAAACTCCCCCTGTTTCTTTCAGAAAGGCCCGCCATGAACATCACCCTGTCCGTCGACGAACGCGTCGCCGAAGCCGCCCGCGAGGCGGCGCGAAAAATGGGCAAAAGCCTGAACCAAGCTGTGCGCGACTATCTGGAGCAGTTGGCCGGACAAGAGCGCCAAGCCACCGAATGGCAGCTTTGGGAACAGCGCTGCCTGGGTGGGGGGGGAAGCCTGCAAGGTTACAAGCTCGACCGGGACGCTTTGCATGATCGCGGCTGAGCCCTCGCCTCCTTGGGCCCCCTTGTTGGCCCTACCCAAAGTCCGGTGCTTTATCGACACCAACGTGCTGGTTTATGCCGACAGCACCGACGAGCCCCGCAAACAGCGCATCGCCATCGATTTATTGCGCCACCTGCGTTTTGAGCGCTTAGGCGTCCTGTCCACGCAGGTGCTCAACGAGTACATCCAGGTTGGCCTGCGCAAGCTGGGTTTGCCGCACGCTCACATCCGCGAACAGCTGCACTGTTACCGCCAACTCGAGATCGCAGCCGTGACGCCCGACACCGTCGACATGGCGCTGGATTTGCACCAAAAACACGCCTTGAGCTACTGGGACGCCCTGATCGTGGCAAGCGCCCACATTGCGGGGTGTTCGGTGTTGCTCACCGAAGACATGGGCACCGGTGAAATACTGGCCGGGGTGAAGCTGGTCAATCCCTTCGATTCAAGCTGAAGCGTGCACAAATTGAGAAGTGCCAAAGCGCTGCGTTAACTGCGCGACACAGTCGCACTTTTTTGCCCGATATGCTCGGCGTTTTGGCCGGCCAGCGCCCAGCGGCCCGGCAACTACGCCAACACCACAACATCACAACACCATGACCACCTCTCCCCTCGCCCAACTCAACGACCCCAGCCTGCTCAAGACCGACGCCCTGATCAACGGCCAATGGGTCAAGGGCAGCAGCCGTTTTGCCGTGACCGACCCCGCCACCGGGGACCATCTGGCGGATGTGGCCAATTTGGGCCCAGCGGAGGCCGAGCAAGCCATTGCCGCCGCCAACGCCGCCTGGCCTGCCTGGAAAGCCAAAACCGCCAAAGAGCGCAGCATCATCTTGCGCAAGTGGTACGACCTGCTGATGGCCAACCAGGACGACCTGGGCCGCATCATGACCGCCGAGCAAGGCAAACCCTTTCCCGAAGCCAAAGGTGAAGTCGCCTACGGCGCGAGTTTTGTCGAATGGTTTGCCGAAGAAGCCAAACGCATCAACGGCGAGACCCTGCCCCAATTTGACAACAACCGCCGCCTCTTGGTGCTCAAGCAACCCATTGGCGTTTGCGCGGCCATCACGCCCTGGAACTTTCCGCTGGCCATGATCACCCGCAAGGTCGCGCCTGCGTTGGCCGCAGGCTGCCCGGTGATCATCAAGCCGGCCGAGCTGACGCCGCTGACGGCCCTGGCCGCGGCCGAGCTCGCCATCCGCGCAGGCATCCCCGCCGGGGTGCTGAACATGATCACCGCCGACAGCGACAACTCGATTGCTGTGGGCAAGGTGCTGTGCGCGAGCGACGTGGTGCGCCACATCAGCTTCACCGGCTCCACCGAAGTGGGTCGCATCCTCATGGCGCAATCGGCCCCCACCGTCAAAAAAATGTCGCTCGAGCTGGGCGGCAACGCCCCCTTCATTGTGTTTGAAGACGCAGACATCGACAGCGCAGTGGAAGGTGCCTTCGCCAGTAAATACCGCAACGCGGGCCAAACCTGCGTGTGCTCCAACCGCTTTTATGTGCAAGAAGGCGTGTACGACGAGTTTGTCAAAAAATTCGCTGCCAAAGTGCAAACGGCCAAAGTAGGCAACGGCTTTGAAGACGGCGTGAACCAAGGGCCCTTGATCGAAGAAGCGGCCTTGACCAAAGTTCAGCGCCATGTGGACGACGCCGTGGCCAAAGGCGGGCGTGTGTTGGTGGGCGGCAAGCGCTTGAGCATGGGCTCCGGTCAGTTCTTCGAACCGACGGTGGTGGCCGATGCCACGGCGGACATGCTGTGCGCCAAAGAGGAAACCTTTGGCCCCTTCGCGCCCATTTTCAAGTTCAAGACCGAGCAAGAGGCGATTGACGCGGCCAACAACACCGAGTTTGGCTTGGCCAGCTACTTCTACAGCCGCGACATGGGCCGCATCTTCCGCGTGAGCGAGGCGCTGGAATACGGCATGGTTGGCATCAACGTGGGCATTTTGGCGACCGAGCACGTACCCTTTGGTGGCGTCAAGCAGTCGGGCCTGGGCCGTGAAGGCTCACACCACGGCATGGACGACTATGTGGAGATCAAATTCCTCTGCATGGGCGACATCCTGAAGTAAAATTCCAACCTTGGCGGGTGTCGTTTAATGGTAGGACTTTTGCTTCCCAAGCAAATAACGAGGGTTCGATTCCCTTCACCCGCTCCAAATAAAAAGGCCTTTGTCAAGGCCTTTTTTATTTGCCAACCTCTAAGAACTTATCGGTTGTTGGATTGGGCTTCAATAGATTATTCTGTGGTGACCAAAGTAACATCGGGCAGCTCAACGGGGTTTTCAACCGTGACCGCGTATCTCACCTGCACTCTGGGCGCGCTGCGCACAGCTTCTAAATTGCTGTCTGTCACCCGGGGTTGTGGCCACAGGCTCACTGGGAGCTGAGGTGCTTGTTCCTCAGCCTTTGATTGCGGCTGCTCCAGAACTTCAGGCACCAAGGATGCGGCAGAATTTTTAACAGCAGGTGCGTTTGAATTTTCAAAAATGCCAATAGCAAACCGGGTGATGACTTCATTGAACATGACCTCGATGCCAATGACCCCGACACCTCCGAGGATGATCAGCGCCAACGCACCCCACAGGCTCGGTGTTAGCCGCCAACCGCTCTCAACCGCATGGCTTTGACTCTTCTTCAACTGGATCAAAGCATCCACCACGGTGGGCTTGGTCTGGGTATCGGCGTCGCTCGGTTCGTCAGCCCTGATAACCAAGTCAGGATCGCCACCCAGCAACAGCGCCACTTTCCGCGCTGCTTTTTCTTGAATCGCTTGGGAATAAAAAAGAGAAGTCTCGCCCAATTCGAGCTGCAGGATTTGGCCCTGGGACAAAATCGCTTTGCGGGCCAAAACACCCGTTTCCATGTTGTTGGAAAAAGCCACCAATTCATGGTGGCTTTTGTTCTTCAGTAACAAATCTTTCAAGAGATCAATTTGACACCCGTTTTGTTTTGCAGCAAATCGGGCGTCACCCGCGGCGCCAACTCAACCACCTTCAGACCTGCGTCATTGATGTACATCACCGCTAGGTCGGTTCTGTGGGCCACACAGAATCACGGAAGCAGGGAATCAACCCATAAATCCATAAAGGAAAAGTGGTTTTGACCCTTTCATATTAATTTCATTTTTCAGATGAAAAATATAAAAAGTTGCAATTTTTTGTGTTGATTAATCTGAAAGAGATTTATAAATGACCGCACCGTTCAAACTTTCTTTGGTGGCTTTCAGCACATTCGTGATGTGCCAAGCTGTTGCACAGCAAGCTGTCCCTCCTTCCGGCAATCTTGAAACCATTGTCATCACTGGACAAGCTTCAAGTCTTAGCAAATCCATCAGTGCTCAAGATGCATCCAACAAAATCATCAGCGTTGTCAGCTCGGACGACATTGGTGCCTTGCCCGATATCAATGCCGCCGAAGCTTTGTCGCGCATGCCTGGCATTTCTCTACAACGCGATCAAGGTGAAGGTCGCTATGTGGTGGTTCGCGGTCTTGGTCCTGATCTGAATTCCGTCACCATCAACGGTGCCTTGGTGCCTTCGCCTGAAAACGGTCGCCGCGGTGTGACTTTGGACATTTTGCCCGCTGGCATGATCCGGTCGTTGGAAGTGACCAAAACGCTCACACCCGACATGGATGCCAACTCATTGGGCGGCACGATCGACGTCAAAACGCTGTCTGCCTTTGATCTTCCTGGCAAGCTGCTCTCCGTGACAGGTGGCGTGGGCTATGATGAACTTTCCAAGAAGAGCAATCCATTTGTCAGCGCACTTTGGGCCGATCGTTTCATGGATGGCAAATTGGGTGTAGCTGTGGGCATCAGCACCGAAAAACGAAAGTTTGCCTCTGACGACGTCGAAACAGGTGGCGGATGGACGGGTGGGAAATTAACTTCCGTTGAGCTGCGCGATTACCAGCCGGTACGAGAGCGCAATGCCTTGTCATTGAATCTGGATTACCGAGTCAGCAAAGATCAATCTTTTTATTCCAAGACATTTTTGAGCACCTTCAGTGACGATGAGCTTCGCGATCGCATGGGTATCAGCAACATCACTGGCGGGTCTGCCGCAGAAGATACGCCCTTCAATGCGCGTGCTGAACGCAATTTAAGACAACGTAAATACACCCGCGAAATTCTGTCTCAGGTCATCGGCGGATCACAAACCTGGGACGATTGGAAGTTGGAAGGTCGACTAGGATTCAGCACCGCCAGTGAAGATCAACCGAACGCTCTCAACAGCGTGGCCTTTAGACAAAACGTGACGGGTCTGATCTACAAAGGCACCACGTTGCCTGTGATTACGGCACCTGCCAACTCGACACTTTATGACCCCAGCAAGTTCGCATTGAACGCCATCACCTTCCAATCCAGGTTGAGTGAAGACAAAGAAAGCCATGGCAAGTTTGATTTGAGCCGAAAGCTCAATTTTGGTGATGTCCAAAGCACATTGAAATTTGGTTTCAAGTCCAGCCTGCGCGAAAAAACCAATGACACAGACCAGTGGACTTTCAACAACTCATCCGCCACCAGCCCGAACTATTGGGGCGCAGGCCCAACAACTTTGAATGCTTTTAATGGCAGCAACATGGTTGATTTCCCACAAATGATTGGTCTGAGCATTGACCCTGCTTTGGTTCGTGCACGCGTTGTGGGCTTGAACAAAACAGGCGCAATGGTTATTTCCACCTCTGCTGTCAGCGATTGGCGAATGAATGAAAACATCAATGCCTACTATGCTCAAGCAAGCACCGACATTGGTAACTGGAACATTTTGGCCGGCGTGCGCCAAGAAAACACAAAATTTGAAGCCAACGGCAATCAATTCTTGAACAATGCGCTCACCCCAAAGAACTCAAGCCGTAGTTTTGGAAATACATTGCCAAATCTGCAAGTTCGCAACAGCATTGACCAAGAAACCAGCTTTCGCGCAGCTTTGACAAACTCCGTTGTGCGAGCCAACTTCAGTCAACTGGCACCTGGCGTTTCCTACAGCTCGCCAACAGAAGCCACCATCGGCAATCCTGATCTCAAACCTCTGACCTCATCCAATTTCGATGCGGGTGTGGAGCGTTTGATTGGCAAAGATGGCGTCATGTCTTTCTATTACTTCACAAAAGACATCAAAGACTTCACTTACACCACCAACATGGCGGGTACCGGACAGTGGGCAGGCTTCACCTCTGCCACCGTGGGGGTGAACGGCGATAAAGCCCGGCTGAAGGGTTACGAGTTGTCTTATACGCAAGCGCTTCGTCAGTTGCCAGGCGCGTTGAGTGGTTTGATTGTGGGTGCCAACGCCACGATCACGGATTCAACCACGGTGCTTTCACGCTTTGACAAACCGACCAACAAGCTGCTTTCGCGCGAAGTCGCATTGCCTGGACAGTCAAACCGAGTGGTCAATTTGGTGTTTGGTTATGAAGCAGGCCCCTTGAGTGCGCGCGTGGCCTCGAACTCAAAATCACGTTATTTGCTGCAAACCGGCAGTGATGTGGTGGACGCCAGCCAAGACGCTTGGGTGGCGGGTCAAAGACAGGTTGACCTTTCTGTCAAGTATCAAATCAACAAAATGACTCAATTGACCTTTGAAGGCTTGAACATCAACAAAGAGAAGTATTACGTGTACCTTGGCAATGAACGCTACAACTTCCAAAATGAACAGTACGGTCGCACTTTCCGTCTCTCATTGACCATGGCGCATTTTTAAGTGTTCATCACTTTGTACAAGCGGAAGAAGGCATTGCCTTCTTCCGCTTTTTTGTTGTTCATGTGTTGGGCAAGCACATCCTCGTGCCTCGCGGGGCATTACACAACCAAAACGATTTACCAAGCACAACAAAATTTAAATACTTACGAGCTTGTACCCTTGGGTTTTGAGCCCATTCACACCCAACTGGTTGCACGGCATGGCTCGCGTGGTCTGTCCAAGATGAAAGCAGATTTGGCGCTGCTCAACCTGTGGAAAGCAGCCCGTGAACAAAATGCAATAACGGCCCTGGGAGAAGATCTTGGTCCTCAGCTTGAAAAGTTGATTGAAGTGAATGCCTTACTTGGTTACGGCGTGCTCCGCAGTAGTCCACCGGGTTATGGCAACCTCTCCAGAAGAGGCGTTCAGGAGCATGAGCAGTTGGCTCAAAGCATGTTGATGCGTTTGCCAAGTCTTTTCGCTCGATTGGAAGAAGATCCAATTCCCCCGGATCAAAAATCAATCCGAGTGCTGCATTCGGGTGTCAGCAGAGCAAAAGACAGTGCCGAATCGTTTGTCAACGCGTTGCTGTCCCAAAAGCCCAAGCTCAAAGCTCAATTGGATTACCCCATTCTCAAAGCTTACCCAGATGCCAATCCAAAAGATCAGTTGCCGGGGGTCAATCGTTTTTTACTGTATTTTCATAGTTTGAATGACCGCACGGACGGGGCTTACAAGGTCAACGATCCAAACGCCAAGATTTTCAAAAACAGTCAAATCTATCAAGCGCACAGCAAAGGCCCACGGATTACCGCCAAAATCGATCTGCTCCGACAATCTGAAGTCATGCACTCCACAGCGAATTCAGTTTTGTCTCGGATATTCAAGACTGATTTTCTCGACCGTTTGAAAAGTGGCAAATTTGAGGTTGCCAACACTGGGAAACTCCACTTCAAGTCAAAAGATGGTCTTTATGAAGTGCAGATAGAAGGCGAGGGTAAAACTCAGATTCGATCGCCCTTGGATGCACTCATGGCTTTGTCGGATGTGTACGAAATTGCACCAGGTCTTCAGCATGAGTTGGGATTTAATTTTGATGGCTACATCAGGGAAAACGAAGCCAAAATTTTGGCTGAAGCCAACGATGCTGAAGACTTTTACACCAGGGGACCAGGAATCGCTGAAGACCCCCCTGTCAACGCCAACATGGCTGAAGGTCTCCTCAAAGATTTATTTGAGCAAATACACCAAACCAATTCCAGCCCCTTTGGCAAAGGCGCTACTTTGCGTTTTACCCATGCTGAAGTTTTGGTGTCGTTTGCCAGTATTTTGCAAATTCCAAAATTAACCCAAGCTCTGCCTTTCGCAGAGAATTATTCGCATGCCAACAGTGCTTGGAGAGGCGCCTTGATAGCGCCCTATTCTGCCAACGTCCAATGGGACGCCTTCAAAAATACTGAAGGCTCTCTTATCGTTCGCATGCTTTACAACGAGAAAGAGACTCGCTTCAAGTCGCAATGTGATGCGGCAAAAATTCATCCCAAAAGTTTTTATTACAAATACGAGGCCCTCAAAGCATGCTACGGCGTCGATTGATACCTTGATCGGCGGCCCCATAAATTTCACTTTATGGATCGATGATTCATCAACAGCCGCTGGCGAAAAAACCCATTTCCCCATATGGCCCTTGACAATAGCGCCACTTATCGAGAAGCTTTTTCTTCAATCGCTTGAGGGTAAAAAGCA
>Ga0247843_1004184_pt1 | contig 22006 bp, 19 predicted proteins | sample LaCruzMarch2017__FD_192420 | JGI IMG/M metagenome (GOLD analysis project Ga0247843, IMG submission 192420) | Freshwater microbial communities from meromictic Lake La Cruz, Castile-La Mancha, Spain - LaCruzMarch2017_8m | ecosystem: Environmental > Aquatic > Freshwater > Lake | place: Spain...
CGGAGGTCCGGCAATAGAATATAGAATTACAGTAGTATAGTACCAACCAGCATCAGTATGATCCTCTTCCGGTCTGGAGGACGTTGACATGTTGGAGTAGTACTCATTATTATGTTCCTTCTTCCTTCGGAGATAGGACGTTTAACGTTAATATATATCTGTAATTGTCTTATATCGTCGTCAATATCACAATATCTTCTGTCGAGCGTAGCGAGACTGTCGTCCTAACATTTTGTCAAACTTGTTGATTGTCATGTCACGCCTATTCAATAGAGCTCGTCGTCGTGATTTCAACGGTGGTGTCGTTGAAATTTCGGTCATTTATTCACCACGACAACCACTTTTTAGCCCTGGAATATTGTCAATTTTTCATCTCTACACGACGAAGGAAGGCTTGACGAGGAATTGCACCACTTCCATTTGATAGAGCTCGTCAATGCGCTTCGAACGGTATGATGGCCAATTAAGTGAGCGTACACCAACCGCACCACTATAAATATTGTAGAGTATCGTGCTTCTCGTACGATGAACCCACCCACTAAGCTTGATGACTCCCACAACACAGTAGACTCTCTCCGAGCACCGAACATGACATAACACCACCACTAATACCCAAATGGCATGAATATCAGTGCACAGGCCGAAAAGGCAGTATGGAAAAATGTAACGGTGTGTGGTGGTACCTAAAGGTGGAGGGCAAGTACCGCCACCACCCGTCCCGTGGCCGCCTATACATGCTCGACGACGCTGCATCACGAAAATCCGGCAACGACGATGCCCTTCGTTGTTGTGGACGGTGCACCTAACCACACAAACTGTGTGTAAAAAATGAGGCGGGTTCGCCAACACGAGGCGAAGCCCCTCTCTCCACGAAAGATGCTCTTCAGGGATCCTGGTACGGTAAATTTCCAAGTCGTACTTTTACGTGGTGGTAAAAGATAAAAGAGGGGTCTGGGATGGCCAAAATTACCAAATGCCATCTTCGCAAGTGGCTAGAGGTTCAATGCTTAGAAAATTTATTGCCTTATTATAATAATAATACAAATAGCATTTATAGAGCAATGATCTTTACTAGCTCTGCTTCTTTGATTTGAATGTACTGCCTCGATGATGGCGATGATGACGATGATGAAAAGGCTGTACGGCTTGACGAAACTCATGAAAATCAATCGATCCATTCCCATCAATATCAAAAGCACGTACAATATCCTCACAATCTGCCAATGACAAATCATCGACTGATCCAGTCAAATTTCGATATGCAATTTTAAACTCGGCCGCGTCTATCCGTCCATCACCAGAGGTATCACATCGAGTAAATGATTCCTGCAATTCTGCTTCAGAATAATACCATTCATTAGTATCAGTATCATTCTCATCGTGATGGTGTTTGATAGATGATAGTCGCCATTCACGTATAGCCAACTGTACCCGTATAAATTTACGTGGTTTTGACATACACAATACAAAGCAATATATTATCACATGTCCAAGTAACCACGGTGTAATAAGATGTCTTATTGGATCAAGTATCGGTTGTTGCCACTTTTTCGTTGCCACAATAGCACCAACGCCAATGGCCGGTGAAAAGTTATGACTTGTTAATTTTGATATTAATACATTTAATCCCACGGCAACGGCTTGATATAATTCAGTAGAAGTTGGATGTGATGACCATTGTAATAGTATTGCTACAGCATAGGCACATAACGTACAAATGAGGAAGGAACGTGGGGAGGGTGGTACTGGATTACTACAAAATATAACTATACTTGTTAGCATCTTGGCATCATATAGCTTGATTTTGAAGATATATTCCCCGTAATGTAGCAGACACAGGCCAAGTACTGCTGTTAGGCCAGCAACGATTGCATCTATGATGTGGGGAAGTAAATGCTTCATTCTCTTATTACTATTGCTCGTCTCGCTGCTCGCTACTATCTCCTCCGTCTAATTTTGATTACGGTAAAATAGACACACAAAAACTTGAATGATAGGTTTCATCAAAACTAGGCGGGATCTGTCCCGCTACCCTTTTAATTCCTCATTCCCTTCATCCCTTCCCATTCGGCCTTACAAAATCTCATCATGCCGCCGCGAAAAGTTAAGAAGGTAATGACGTTGCCCATCAATGTCATCTTTGGAAATTTGCAGGTATGCGGTGATATTTATTCATTATCGTTTCCCTTCTTTCTTTTATATTCTGTGTTTTTATATAATTTGATTAATTTATCTACACAATCTCATACGACATACCACATTCCATATTTCAATACTTATTATATAAACATTATTACTTTCTCTTCCCGACGACATAACACGCACCACCATAAAAAATATTTAGAAGAAGACGAGGGTAAAAATTTGGTTATATGAGGATACACGTATGGCCATTGAGGGACAGATTGTGGGATTTGATGAATATATGAACTTTGTTCTTGATAATGCCACCGAAGTGGATACCAAGAGTGGGAAAAAGACTGATGTTGGACGGATATTATTGAAGGGTGATGCTATTACGTTACTCCAGACTGCTTGATGACAACGTTTCTTTATACACATATTTAATTAGGTGCTATTTTGCGAGAAAACATTGAGGGAGAATGGTGGAGGCGAGGGGAAGGGAGCTAGAGGAGTTTATTCAGTAAGAATGAGGAAAACTAGAATTACAATTACATATCAACAACACCGATTTTCAGAGGTATGTTGTAATTCCTCTGGATTTGATCTATCCATTAACGGACTTCTCACTTCCTCTCTCCCTCTCTCATTCATCTAAAGCACGGGATTCCATCCCGTTGTGGACGATTTCTTCTCCTTGGCGTTATCCAGTTCTTCATACGCATCGAAATTGGACAAATCTTCCGAACTCTTCATATCGGGTTTCATGGGGACCTCCAACTTGCGATCAAGGAGTGAATTCCAATCAAACCCAGAGAACCACTTTTGCTTCATGACGGAGCTCGCACCTCCCTTAATCCGGCCCAAGCGTTTTGATTGGAGTGTCTTTAGGAGTTTCTTGATTAAATCGCCAAGACCACGACTAAATTGACTGGGGATGCTAACCTGACCAGACAATATCTTTTCATACACATTCATGGGGTCATCGGCATAGAACGGGGGCACTCCGGCAGTCATCTCGTAGATTAGTACGCCCAGTCCCCAGTAGTCCACGGCCCAATCGTGTCCCTCATTAAGAATGACCTCGGGTGCAAGATAATCGGGAGTACCACAGAGGGTCCACGTCTTGCCTCCCTCTAACTTCTTCGCAAGACCAAAGTCAATCAGCTTGAGGTAGCCCTCGGCATCCATGACAAGATTCTCCGGCTTGAGATCTCGATAGGCAATCTTCTTGGAATGGATTTGACAAAACGCAAGGATGACAGATGCAGCGTAGAAGCGGCTTGTAGACTCGGGAAATTGTCCTTCTTTACGAAGTGATCGAAATAGCTCCCCACCCAGGAGTATCTCAAGCAAAAAGTATACCGTGTGCTCATCCTGCATCGCACCGTAGAACTTGAGGATGAATGGGTGGTTTAGCTCCTTCATGATATTGCATTCATTGATTACATGGCCCTGTAGGCCACTGTCCACGATGCCTCTCTTTGCCAGACACTTGAGTGCAAACGTTTGATTTGGAAGATTTCCATCACTGCCACTACCAACACCCACCTTGGCTTTCTCTGGCTTCAACTTGGCAAGTTTAACCCTTCCAAAGGCACCCACACCCAGTGTGCGTCGGATATCAAGGTCGTCCAGTTCGTACTTGACTATGATAGTGTCCACTTTAGTACTGCTGGCATCATCGGTCAAGTCTTTCTTCGCGGCGGATGATGGGCGTTTGTCATTGCCACTGAGCAAGTCTTGCAAACTACCAAGCATTTGTACAAAGTCTTCTCTCATCAAAGTTAGACACTGAGCATCGGTGGAGGCAATGCATGTTGCCTGTCGTACATCTTCGGATATCAGAGCCTTCTCTCCGAAGAATTGACCGCTTGTCAACCGAGCGACTGGCTTACTATCAGCTTGGCCAGTAATGAATACATCAATGGTACCACTCTCAATGATATAGAATGCATCACCCTTTTCACCCTGCCGGATGATAACATCTCCTTTTTGGAATGAGTCGGACTGCGTGGCAACCGCCATGGCATCAATGTCGGAGGCTTTCAGCACGTTACCAAGTACACTATCACCAATCTTGACTTTACGCAGTGTCTCGCGGATAATCTCATCTCGTTTCTGCTTCAGCGATGCGGTAATACCTTTGAATGCTCGTCGATCTAACGACCAAAGAACGCAATCCGACTTGGCACGGATGGTGGCCGCACGTGCAGACCCATACATCAATGCCAGTTCTCCAAAGGATGAACCAGAGACATAGGGAGCACCTACTAAGGTGTCTTGTTGGGAATCCGGAAACCTAACGAAGATGTCGAGATGTCCTTCTTCCACGACGTAGAACAAGTCACCTTCATCTCCTTGTTTAATTATGACAGAATCAGCCTTGACCTTGGCAGTATCGAATGCATCGATAAGGCCCTGTAGCTCTTCCTCGGAGCACGCTCGGAAGAGCATGTTACGCTTAATTGAGTGATAAATCAGATTTCGTACCATCTCAGACTTGGGGATGGTGACTTTGATGTACTCCTTGTCACTTCCAACAGCCATGACGGCTGGTCGAGCCGCACCCTTCTTCTGTCCTCCTGTCGTGGTGATGACACTCGAAGACTTGACTCCAGGCGGCGAGGATAGCAGGACTTCATTCTTACTAATTGCGTCCTTGGCGAGTTGCCTGAGTCTACGAATCTCTTCCTTTGCTTCCTCTAAAGTCTTTATATCCGACGCATCCATGGCCCCAGTAACAACAGCACTGTTTGCTTTCTTCTCTTTGACGGGAAATACTTTGGCAGAAAGGGGATCCGAAACTTTTTTCTTGTTCGACAATGCTGTAGTCGAGCAGGCTGCTCCCATGGTATTTTTCGGAGCTGAAATAGGTCTGCTTCCTCCTCCTGTCTTGGGCTTGGTAGTTGTTATCCCCTTGGCCGCCAACCTTGGCTTGGCAGCAGGGACGACCATTGCGAATTATGGATCAAAAGAAAAAAACACTCGGCGCGCACAACCTTTCCTTCACACCGCAAGGGCAGACAATCCTTTCGTAAGGACAAAACGTTTCCTTTGACGAAATCCTTTCGTAATGAATGAAACACAGGAATCGGCTATTTCAGACTTTTTGCAGATTCTAGAAGAGCATAGGAAGAATTGTGAACAGCAAGGAAAGTATGTCGAAGCAGAGGTGGCGAAGAAACGCTTTGAGGAACTTAAATCTCATGAGGCGAATCGACGACATGAGACTATGAAGGCGCAGCAACTGAAGGAAAGGCTCGGTGTGGAAGAGGCACATATGCTCGAATACCAGCAATTCAACACACAGTGGGATGAGAAAGGTGCCGTATTCGAAGACCTATGTCAAAGACAAACAAATGAAATGAAAGACAGACATTTGAATGAGTTGAAAGAATATCAACGGACTCTACTCGAGAAGCAACAAAAGCCAAAATTCTCTCCAGGATTGCTCAACTATCGTAAGATTGAAGAGCATTTAGCAAAGTCGAAGAAATATACCGAAGCACATAAGGTCAAGGCCAAGGCCGACCTCATGGAGGCCTATGAAATTGAGCAATGGAATCAAATGAAGCAGAAGGAGATGCTTCAGCAAGAGAATCAATTCAAGGCTGCTAAACGGCAAGAGTTGTGTGCACTCCAGAAACGAATCAAGGCTGGTAGGGATGAGCATAACAAGCGTCGACAGTTGGCGTTAGACCGACTAATGCGGCGATACACTAACATTAAATTAGAGTTGGAGGCTAGCCAAAAGATGGAGAGAATAGCCGCAGAAAGAGCCTGTGTTTCTCTGGGTGTGATAATGGGTGGTGATCGAAAAAGTGGTCTAGGACGATAGGAGACTTGATAACAATAGACATTGCATGATTTCACCGAGTTATAGACTAATTTTATTCTCACTCTTAAAAGTTTCAAGCAGTGAATAGCCAACATATCAATCAATCCAAGAGGGTGAGTGAGCGAGAGAGAGAAACATGGGATTCTGCCATGAGCGTTAGGAAGCGCTCCATCTCAGTATTGTCGAGTGCTTCGTGTAGAGCATACTTATCATCCGCGACAATACTTGACATTGAAAGTGCCTTTTTGGACCAATATCCGGGGGCGGCAGAGGAAGTTGTTAATAATTCCATCGACAATTCGTCTGTTACCCGGTTTGATTCGTCGAAGCTACCGAACAATGCGAGAAGCATGTCCTTGCTGGCATATCCAAATTGGGCATTGGAATCATGAACAATCTGCTCTAGCCACATGGCAGTCTTGTCAAGCACTTCGTGTAACATGAAAATAGCCCGGGGAATATAAGTAGAGCGAATAGCCTCCATCTCGTCTGATCTTGTCTTCGCTTCTTCCGACTCTAATTCTTCATTGTTCCCCAACTTAGAGTTGGCGTCAGTGAGCCAGCCTCCACCGAAAGCCAACATTTCCATTAATGCATCCGACGCTCTACTTGCTAATTCAATAACAATTTTGCATAAACCCATTTTCGTCTTGCGAAAAGCATTCCTTTCCAACTTATCAGCGATTTCACTTTCATGCTTCGATTGAGCTTCATTGCCAATTTTGTTCGATTTGTGACATGGCGACGTTTTTGTGATGGTATTCATGAATTGATTGTACTGAGTGTGTGCCTTGAGAAAGGCTATAATCGAAAGATGTTCTAGTTGCAAATTCTCAACCAACGATGGCGATATGAAACCAGCAATATTCTGGTTCTCCTTTCGAGATTCATTCACTGCGTCATCAAGGATATCTCTTGGTAAGATCCTTTCAATGAAAAATTTCGCGGCGTACATATCAGTATCAGAACTGCTGCTTCTAAGGAGAAGTTTACGGAGCAGCAAGTTGGCAGCCACAATAACATCAGGTCGATGTTCAGGGTAGTAGCAAAGCCAAAGGACAGATTTCATCATTCTTGCATCAGTAGGGGAAACACCTTCTGGTGCAACCTCCTCTCCAGGCGCACGTGTCCACAACTGTGCGTCACCCATGATCATTGCTCTCACAACGGAGCGAAGAATGTAACAATCAAATCCCTTTGGAAACAGATCACGAGCATGATTCAGCATGATCTGACGTTCTTGGTCAGCATGTACACGCAAGAGGAAGCTCGAATACGTTTCGATGACGTTGTCATTCGAGAGAAGAGAAGTGTAAAGTGCCACATATGGCCAAAATTCTCTTTGCGACGAAAGGTGGGCAACATACTTTAGGATCAACAACTCACGCAAGGGCATGATCTCACCCTCTACATCACCATCTATTTCTGATGGAAGTGCCAGTTGAGAGCAAAACTCTGGTAGAACCGTACCAATGTATAAAACCAAGTGCGTGATGAAGCGTAACATGCATGCGTCACCGTAATCATTGTCTGTTTCAAGAGAATGTATGGCGCATTCCCCGATGAATTCTTTCAATGCATTCTGGCCAATAAGGACAGAAATCATGCCGTGACGGAATGGGTCATCGCCCTCTTCACGAATACGTGCAATGGACGACGCATCCTGTTCCAAGGCAGCGGAAATATTGCCAGAATAACCTTCAGGAGCATCGTCAACGTCTCGATTGTAAGATTCAAACTCGATTCCCGGATATGGAAAGTGACCACCTCTTCCCTCAGTGGCTTCAATCCTGGCAGTATTGTGAGATCGTAACACATCATCCTGAATAATCCCAAGCTCTGCACGAATAATGACATGTACTCCTTCTTCCCATGACTGAAATACTGGATTCTTCATTGCACTATCAACATCGTCTGACAGTATAGATAGGATAGCTGCTTCATATGCAATTGACGAGTAAAGAACGCGTGCGTTATTATTGTCCATGATTGTAGTATTAATCATCTTGGTCATCATTTTGGATATTTTGAGACAATTTCTTTTCCATAACGCTCTAGTGGGATTACCAGACCCATCCGCAGACAATGGCTCCCAACCTATCCATGACGCGGCTCTCCATGGCTGTCCACAATCCGTCACTAGCTTAGTAGCCTCGTCGAATCGTCCGGCTTGGAATAGCATGAAACATGCTCGAAGCAGCCGTGCATCATCTAATTCATCCTCGTGCACGAGAGATGACATTACATCCCCCGGAGAGGATGAACGATTTCCCAAGAGAGGTGCATCAGGATAAAATGCTCCCGATGTTATCGGATTCTTTCCCTGTTTTTGCAATGCCGCTAACGTCCCAGGCCACATGATCCGACGTCGAGGAGGGGGGAGAAGTGGGTCATCATTCCCCTCATATTCGTGTTGTAATGCCTCATCGAATTTACGTCCATGACAAGACTGTATCCATCCTAATGCCGCATTTAAGCGTTTGAGTGGAAGCGATATATCCCCTCCTCCAAGACATGCATCTAGTACATCCGCAGGTGCTCTGTCGATCATAGTGGCCGGATTATTGGCAAATGTCAATTCAGGAACTTCTTCTCCATTGACACAGTAAAATAGAGCAGAGATGCATTCTGCTCGTAGTGCCGTACAGAGATCCCAGAAATTACCCTCATTTTTCGACATGTCGCCATTCCCTGCGTTTTGAGAAAAACAAATGGTAGCTAATGATTCAAGGAAAGTCACTTCCACATCATCTAGTGCCGCCTTTACATGCGCATATTCATCATTCACCTCTCCTCCTTCCATCATGGCATCCTCACCATCAATTTGCATCATGGATGAATCATTCTCAAGTTGTTGCAGCATGGAAGAATTATTTGATGTTGTACCAATAATTTTCGTCGTTAGTCGTTCTCTGCTTTGTAAATAGGCATATAAAGTATCATGATAAAGTCGGTATGTATCATCCATTCCCCCCACATCGTTTCCGTCAATCCTTGTCCCCCGCACGTCATCATTAATGGTTGTCATTACAACAAGATCCTGTTCATTTTCATTGGTCAAGAGAGGAGTAGCGCTGTAGTGGCCGGGTGTTTGAATCCCCACTGGGCAACCTCCTCCCCTTCTCTCTGTATTCGAAAATGGAGACAGAAATGACGATGATGGAGATCCATCATCATCACCATCATCACCAACATCATCATCCATTACATCATTGCTGTAATTTTGATCATTACTTCGCTGATGAACAGCAGCACGAGCCGATGGATTAGGTGACGAGTCGTCGTTATACTGTGAAGAATAGTGCCCTCCTTCTATACCAGGAGAATCAGAAGAGGAGAAATAGTACCTTCGGCGTGGGGTGGTAGAGCCCCATTGTCCTAGCTCGGACTGGATGAGGTTGTAAGCCTTCAAACCGTCGTCGTCGTCTTCATCGTCATGGTCCGACATGATGATGTTGCGTGAAAACTCAATACCTCGATTCATGCATTTACGTAGAGTAGTACTAGCAGCAGAGAAAAGAGGCTTCACCAAGCTTCACCATGTGAAGAAAGAGAAGAGAGAGAATGTCTGTCAACTGTGGGATATTTACGTAACAAATTCTAATACCAACATTGAAGTCAACCACGTTTTTTCTTTTGGTGTCGCTTTGGTGTCGTCGATCTTCACGATGCCATCATTCTTCTCCACCAGCACACACTATTCTGGGAATCTATGATGTGGTGTCATAAAATCGATTTGTCTGGAGAGACGACGTCGACGGGTGAACAAGATATTATTATGGACTCATTTGCAATCAGCGAGATAGATGTTAAGCTTGAGCAGGATGTATCACCATCACCTTCCTATCCTGCAAAGTCATGGCTCGGTCTAGTCACAACCTTTGAGCCGCTAAAAGTTTGTCTCGATGATGACAGCTCCATTGAGGATGAAGATGAAGACATGTTTGACGATGATGCGTTTACATTTGATGATAATGACTTTCAAGCCATCATGTCACATGAGGCCTTCAAGCGAATGTCATTAAATTCGATATCGGTGATATCTCGATCGACGTCACTGTCTTCGGTGGAGTCTCTTCCTCTCTATCATACTACGCCATCATGTCCGCTACTACCATCGCACCCGAGTGCACCTCTCCTATCCAAGGCTACCGACATTAGTACCGATTCGTCTCCAGCGGCATCAACGGTGAGTTCCTCTTGGCGTCATGTCGTGACGCGCCTCATTCGTTCACCGTCTGAATTTTCAGACACCTTCTGTCCATGTGACTTTGAAATGACTAGTCCTCTTTTATCTTTTACCCTTGCTCACTTATTGTCCCTCCATTCCATACAGGGATCACTCGGAACTTTGACCCTTGCATCACATGCCAGTTGTAACACCTCATTACTATCATCACGAAGAACACCATCACGGTCCACCAAACGTAGAGTATCTCTCCATAACGACGTTGCCGTTATACCAATACCAATGCGATCTGAATATCTGAATAGAGAAGTAATGTGGTACTCCGCTAATGAGTTACATCAAAATGCCACACGCAATGCTATTGAATTTGCATCCGAGGGATATAATTGGCGTCATGTGGCCGATGATGAACATATGATACACTTGCCATCAGGGGAGCGTATCCATCCAATCCATTTTATCAATATTGCCAAGTTTCGTCCATTCCCTCCTAATATAACGAATTCGCAACAACAGCGCGAACAGCCTCTGACCGCAACTTAACTTTTTGTAATTTGTTGCCCGCTAGCTACCTACACATTGTCTAGCAATTTTGTGGAGTATCCAACAAGACAGTGTTGCCCTCATTTGAAAACTTTTACTGTAGTATTAATATAAGTACCAATGCTATATAAATTCAACACAAAACATTATTTTTTTGTCTTTAATGCACGGCCCCACCTCTACGTGGAATTGTCTGATCTCTCTTACTTTTCCTCGTGGTGATTCTCGTATGTATGTAAAAGTCGAGTCTTTATGAGCGGGAAGATCCGTTATGAGGACCAGCCCAACGAGATCCTTTTTCATCATGGAGAACATTCGGGAGGAGGAAACGGAACCGCTAGCAGCATCGCCACCGCGGCGAATGGCAGAGGCATACTCACACAATGATAGACGAAGGTGAGCAATTATTCGACTTCATGAGTAATTATTTGACCAATATCTAATTCATTGCTTTCATGGTACCATACCATGCTCCTTACCGAATCAACTGAAACTATCATTACGGAAACTACCAACATTCTCAAACGACACAGCAAAATGAAACGATGTGCATATTACATATTCTTCTTTACATCCATGGTCTGTTTCGTCTTGATGCACCTGTCTGCTAATAGCGTAGATCAAAAGCAACAAATGCGTGCTCAGAAAGTACGTAAAAAGGCAGAAATTATGCCGGAGGATGCAGTACAAAAGATACAGAGTGCTATTAAACATGTTGAACTTGATGAGAAGATTGCTATTATTAATGATGCACATGCTGCATATGATGAATCCACCGACAATAATGATAGTAGTAGTGGCAGTGTGGACTCGGATGCATTAGTGAATGATATCATGAAGGATGGAGATGAACTCGATCGTGAAGTTAAGAGTGTATTAGCTGATGTAGATAAAGCCGAACAGGGTGAAATTGATACGAATAATTCAATGATTACAAGTGCTGTAAAGAATCTCGAGGATAGTATCATGTACTATCTGGGGAATGTATTTGGAGGAGGTGGGGAGTATGAAGAGTTTGACGATGATGATGATATGGTTGCATCTACTCCCTCGTCGGATGTTACACTAACAGAAAAGCAATTGGATGTTATTGCAAAGAAGATCTCAGAACGTTTGGAACTTGACGCAAAGAAAGAGTTTAAGGCAAAGGCCGATGCTTTTAAGAATGAGAAGAAGGTTGAGATTGAACAAATATTAGAAGATGATACACAAGCAAAGATGGAACTTCGCGATGTGAGTGACTCTCTCATTTTAATTTTATTTGTTCTGTGCTTACTGCCACCGTCATTTTACTTGTGTGACTAATTCGTTAAATAGATTACCAAAGCTGTGAAAGAGGCATCCCCCGTAGTTGTGGAAGATCTAAGAGATGAGATCGACGAAGCTGCCGAGCAAGTAAAAGACAGTCTTCCGGAAAAAGCAAAACAGATTAGAGATATTGTCGTTGAGGAAGTAACAGGAAAAAGCTTGAATACAATTGAGAAGTCAAAGCGTGCGAAGGCTGAGAAAAGGAAGCAATTAAGAAAAAACTTTGAAGAGATTGTTAAATCAAAAACGAAGAGTGGTATGAATGATCACGAGAAGATTGATACTGTGTTTCCCAACCCAAACTTGGTAACCTCCTCCTCTACTCCAGAAGAAGATTTAGATGCTAGTGATACAAACACAAAAGAAGACGAATCAGATAGAGCAAAAAGGGATAATAGTGATGATAGTAGTGATGATAAAAAGTCTGTAGATGTTGATGGGGGAAAAGAAATGACACCGTCTGAGAAACGGGCCAAAGAAAAGAAGGATAAGATAGATATGGTAACAGCGAAGGAGAAAGAAGAGACTGATGAGGAGGAGGAAGAGGAAAACAAGGAAGATGAGGAGGAGGAGGTCCATACAGCGAAGGAAGAGACTGATGAGGAGGAGGAAGATAAAAGCAAAGAAGACGAAGAGGAGGATCGAGGCAACCTAGCACTCGCGGCGACTACTACCCTCGCTAAAGTGGTACAGGAACAAACGGATATGCACCCAGGAATCAAGGGAAAATCTGCAGTGAAGACTAATTCTGCGTACAGTGATATCGAAATGGAGGACGAGGACGAGAATGAGGAGACAGAAATTAATCAGCATGGAGAGGAGGAGGATGATGACGATGACGATGAAGAAGCTGTTGAGTAAAATGAATCCGTACACTGATAACATGAAGTAGAATATAACAAAAGAAACACTGACATGAAGGTTAGAATAGTGATCAAATTTTTGTCTGCCCCACCACAAAGTGGTGCATGTGCATCCTTTGTTTCTGTAAAGCTTTTTGTGGTCGAGCCACAACATGACAATGTCATCGTCCTCGTGGCATTGTGTCGCCTGCACATACAGAAACAACAATTGGCATGGATTGGCATGTGCCGTGTGTAGTACTGCACGTTATCATGATGACCATGATCCGGTTGTCATGCCTTCCAGCGTCGAGGAGCTACCCTTGGAATTCGATGATAGGACTACTTCTCCTACAATGGAGTACTTATATGGATTATCTCTTCCTCCTCCTTGTCGTTCAATGCTCCCGCCGCCAATGCCGTTGCATGGAATGTAATACCGTCCATGAAAGATCAAAAGACGGTCATGGGCAATCATGCTGCAAATAAGAGAGCTGTCAAGCTTACCAGAGAATTGTGGGGCAAACTACTATTTGTTATTTTATTATTGCTAATTGATATATTTGGTGACAATGATAATTCTTTTCTCCACTCTAAAATTCCGAACAGGGATGTCGACCGTGTCTCGGTGGTGGTATTCGACTACATGTTGATAATTGATATTACCATTTGTATCAAGGAAGGGTTTTTAAACGAACCTTACTTATTATCCATAACCAAAGGTAGTCATAAGTAATGGATCTAACAACTTATTCAGAGTATGTATTTCATCCGTACTATATGCATTTTGTGGATTAGCACTACCATACTTTAACCAAGAGTCAATCAACCCATTCCGTTGTTTCCCATGTGCCGAACCAACCTTGGCACTGCGTATCACATAATGGAATGTACCATTAATAACATCTGTATCGTCTACTCGATGACCAAGTGTTGCACCTGCACAGGTACATATCTGTTTCGTAACCTCGTATGGGAAGTAGATTATATCTTCAAAACGTATAATTAAACGTGGAAATGGTGTACTGTTGATGTTGGCATAATAGTATTGTCCATACCATTCATTCCATAAATGAATAAGTGATTGATAATGTAATTTACCAGCTCCATATTGAACAGTTACGGCAGTAGCATTATCATTATTAGTTTTTGATGATGAGGTACTAATATGTGGACAGGGTAATTTCGTATTATGCATATTATTCCATGTTGCCGTATATGGATTACGACACATGCTCTTTAACCAACTGTATGGATTACGTATTAGTACTATTGGTAATACATCCTCGAAGGTATACTTAATATTCTTCTTCTGTTTAGTATAATTGGTACGATAGGAGGCAGGTGTATGTTTGCCCCACGGTACCTCCCATTCATTGCCATGTCCACGTTTAGAATTGTTATGAAATAATGAACTTTGTATACGATGTATATTTTGACAATTGTATTCTAATAGTACACTTAAATAGTTAGTGCCGGTATTAAACATACCTGCTGGTGCTATACGACGTTGTGTCGGATTGGTTGAGGTACCTAGTTGAAATTGAGTACATGTTTCAAGTCCATGTATTATTGGCTTGTATTCCTTATTATTATTGTTGTTACTGTTGGTATCAACTTTTTCATCAGTATTTCGTTGAAAGATGTTATGAATAACAGTTTCCCACTTTGGAATTGTTTCCCAATATTGTGCATCCACCTGTGTGATATTACGTGTCCGTAGCATGTCATATAATCGTTCTTTGCCCTGCAGTGTCCCATCGGACAGGTTGGGTGTTATCATACCATTCACGATATTAATATCAGTAGTACTGTGACTGTTGTTATCACGATCATTATTGCGAGATTGATTGCTCCTATTTCTGTCTATTCGTAACATTGTCGAATTCTTGAGCTTGGTCGAATTGACAATACTGCTAGCAATAACTTTGCTGTTAGAACTCTGACGCTGATGACTCATCAACTTCACCAATGACAAATCACCCTCCTCCCACGGACCAGAATGATGTGGTGTTGTTGATACCATTTGTGAACCCATGTATATGTTAAGTATTGCCAGTGTAAATATTGCTTTACTAATCCAAAGTATTATAAAGCGTAGAAGATTCTCCCTTGTTAGACGTTTGCGAATGATGTAGGGTATTATCATCATCATGAATGCATTTCTAGTGATGAATGCGAATGGAAGAGTGTTACACTGCGGCCTGCAAGGTGGGTGAGTTGAATCATCGCCTGAAAATTCAGATCATTACTTTTACCACCTTTATTTTTTACGTGATCGTCGACACAAGAACGAGACGAAGTAGCATGTGGAACCTGAACCTATCAAACCTTGCCGCGAAGGCTCAGGAGGCAGCGGCACGGCTTGAACGACAACTCGATGACTCTGTTGGGTTGAATAGTGGTGAGGATGCGACTACGGAAATAGCAGCAGCGGATGATAATATAAACGATGATGATGACGATTTCTTCTCGGACGATAATCATGCAAATACTTCTTCGACAACCAGGCCGCAAGAGCAGCCGATTCAAGCTAATCGTAGAATCGAAGTTCTTCAACCGCTAAGTGCCAATACTACGCCGGTGTCGACGAAATCGAACATTATTGATCATGATAATGATGATGACAACGACGAGCAGGTGGTGAATTTTGGGGCTGATACATTAACTGCTGTTGACGGGAATGGATGGGACGATGCAGATGAAATATACGATGATGATGATGACGATGACGAAGAATTTCAAGAGAACGATAAAAAGGGCGAACAGGAAGAATTGAACAATGATAAACAAGGATCAATTGTGTCTCTTGAGACAACGATTGAAAACTCCGAGTCACTAATTACTACACAAACTTCTCCTTCTATTGATGAGACTGCATTGAATCAAATGATGGAAATGGGATGCTCTATCAATGGGTCTAAACGTGCCTTGTTGGCGGTGGGTGGATCAGATGTTGAAGCGGCAATGAACTGGGTATTTGAGCATAGTGATGATCCTGACTTCAATGATCCATTACCAGAAGAAGATGTGACCGAATCTGAACAGATCCAAACAACAATTCAATACAATAGTGAAGAGAAACTTCAAGAAGCAGAGCAGGAGAAGACATTTCAAGAGGATACAGCACCGATACAAGTTAATGATACCGCCGTCTTGCAGCCTCCTCCTCCACAGGACGACTACAACGACAGCATCCCATCGTCTTCGCCCCAAATGGATGAAGCCGATATACAAAGATACCTAAGATCCATATCTGATCTTGAATTGAGACTACAACAACGGGAGGAGCAGTTAGCGTCGAAGTCAGATATGATCGCATCGCTTTCAGAACAGCACGAGTCGGAGCTTCTTAAATTACGTGAGGTGGTATCAGAGACAAAGGAAGAGGCTAAAAAGCGTATTATTAAGGCAAAGGAGCGTGTAGAGGAGATGCAAACGAAGCTCAATGAGGCAGCACGACGGGCAGATGCTGCAGCTGGAAGTGGACACGGACAGTCAGAAGTAATTAATGAGCTCCGTGCCGAGGGGGAGAAATTGGCACGGAAACAGGGTGAGATGGAACAAATGGTCAGGAAGGCAAGGGGAGAGGCACGAGACCTTGAGGAACGACTTGATATAGAGAAAGCTGCGCATGAAAAGGAGGTTACAAGAGCAGAGGGCTTGGAGAAAGAGGTTAAATCTCTCAAGGAGGGGCTGTCATCGGCAAGGAAGGGAGAGAGTCAGTCGAAGAAGCTTGAGGGGGAGCTTATGACTGCAAAGGAGGAAACGGAGAAGCAACGTGCATCGAACATGGTGCTGGATCAGCAATTAAAGGAGTTGAAGGTTGAAAACAAATCACTAAAGAAGGATGTCGAAGAGGCTAGGGCTGGATCCGCAATTGAGCTACAGGTGGAATCGAACAAACTCCGTCGGGAAAGGGATGACATGCTTAGCGACTTGGAGGGGAAATTGCGAACAAGTGAACGAGAAGCAAATGTACGCGAGGATGCCCTTAGACACGAGGTATCTGAATTAAGAAAGAGGTGGCAAGATGCTGTTCGTCGAGCGGAAGGTAAAGCAATAATGCATGTGTCTGTTTCCTCATTTGCTAGTTCTCATACAAGCGCCGGCCTCATCCCAACATCCTTTAGATCTCAGCATGGACGTCCAGCAAAGCACTGCACCGTTAATGCGTCAACTCGAAAGTACAGAACGACAAAATCGTCACAGGGCGGCAGCGTGGGCGGAAATAGAAACAAAATTACGATCCGATCTAGAAGATCACATAATAAAGTTGGAGAAGCTCACGAAGGAGAGAAATGAGTTAGCATCGAGTGACAAGCGTTCACAGCGTTTCTTGAAAGAGAAGGAGGAAGAGATTGCATCTTCCCTGACGACAATTGATGCACTCACAGCTACCATTGGTACACTAGAGAAGAGATTGGAGGGGTCCGAGGAAGAGATTAAAAGGATTAAACAAGAGTTGATCGTTGCTGAACGCAAGGCATCAGAGGGTGCATCGAAAGTACGGAACGAGATGATGCAGACTGTAGTTGACAGTGAAGAAAGGTACCGATCACAAATAGATTCTTTAGAGGAAGCGTTAGAAGAAGAGAGTCAGCGAAGGGCATTGCTTGAAACACAAATGAATGACTTAGTACAGAGTGTATCATCACTGGACTTTTCGCATAATAGTCATACTGGTAATGGGGGTCAGCATTCACCGGAGAAGGAACGAAAACTCATTTCTGCATCAAATCAAGCCTCGATTCTTCAGAGCACGTTGGCAGGTTTTGATAGTGATATTGATGACGATGACGACGATGAGCAAAGCCCAGGAGAGCGTCAGGCCGGCGGTAGCTTTGCGGCCATGGAACAACTCTCACTAGGTCTTAAGGGAGCCAAGACTGAGCTCGAGGCTCTTCGGAAGCAATTGGTCACATCGGAGGAAATTAGAGCAAGTTTACTCGATGAGTTGGGCGCTGCAAGACAGGCGGTCGAGAAACTGCCATTATTTGAGCAGAAAATTAGTGAGCTGACAATGGAGGTCAAGTTGAAAGAGATGGAGATTCAAGGATTAAAGGATGATATTGCTGATGTAAAATTCTTATACCGGTCACAGCTTGATGACTTACTTGAAGCCAAGGCAATTTCACCGTTGGTGCAGCAGGACGACTACTCCTTTGAGACACAAAACGCGTTAGTTGTTGATGAATAAATCATAACTCTTAGAGACCCCCCGACGTATTGTAATTTTACGTTTCAGGTGTAAATTGCAATCCAAATTTGATGCAAATTCATTTACTACATTCTAATACAATTTTTCTAATGCACACCCCCCCCCCCATCGTCTTTGCTTGGACTATTGCATTACAACACACAATGTCACCGTTTAGAACTTTTGTTTTCCTCTTGAAGTTCTTTAACTTGATTCTCCAACATGGCTTTCTCTGATTTTGCAAGAGTCAGTTCATCCTGTAATGAAGCTACCAATAGTTGCAATGATTCAATCTGTGCAAGCGCATCCGTTAAGGCTGTATTACTTTCCAACCTTCCCTCATCGTCTTTGGGGATGCCCTCCATTGCCAGACTCTTTAGATCAACGAAGGAGTCAGAAATTTGAGACTCTTTTTCAACGTTAACGCCGCTGCTACTATCACCACCGCTATCGTCTAAGGATGCGCCATCTGCCATACTCCACCCTTCGCTTGTCGGCGCTCGTTCACGTACAGTGACAACCCCACGCGCTAGCTCTCCTTCCACGATTTTATCATCATCATCTTCGTCGTCATCATCACCATCATCCAGCCCAACGGACTCATTGATCGTGGTCTCAATACGAGCAAGGGCATCCTTCGCCGTTTGGGCAAGGTCCGACAGGCCTAGATTCCACATGTGGATGTATTGTACCACCCTCTGGTGGTAGAAAGACGAGTAAAATAAAAGTTCTTCATTTTTTCGGCGGGTTGTTTCTCCCCCCACACCCCTTGATCCTCACCATGGCGACTGCGCCCGCCGGCAACGGCCACGTTGATGCAAAATTGGACGAGATTCTTAATCTTGTAATGGCATGCAGCCGTGGTGAAGTAGGTAACGATGCCGTGGAGAGTGCACTATCGTCGATTGTTTCAGAACATGCACCATCTACATCATCAACTGCTTCTACGTTGGTCGTTGAGCCACCGATGATAACAACTAGTGCTCCTCCGTGTATGGAAGCGCTCGAACCCTGTTCCATATATGGCGATCGTCCCATCATTCCGGATGATGGGAACTATGACGATGACGATGAAAGCGGGGATGAAAAGCAAGCACGGAATAATAAACCAACTCCCCATCTCGACAACGCCACCGCTGCCAAGATAAAGAAGGCCGCGAGGAAAACTGCCGCAGAACGTCAGAAGGCATTGGAGCAAATACCGTTGGGTAGAATGGGTGAACGGATGCTAATCACATTCGGGGATGGTCCGGTGCCTGACTTTGAGGTAATTTCTGCTGCACTCAAAGGGACAAGGTCGACTCTCCAACGTGCCATTCTTGATGCACGTGCATTACGCAGGTGGGTCTGTGAATATCATAATTATTTTGCCTGCTCCTCTTATGTGTATCTATATATTATAAATCTACTCCTCATCCATACATTTGCTTTATGTACTAATATCGCTTGTCGTCGTCGTCATAATAATACATACTTTACAAAATACTACTTCAGAAAGCAAAAGAATGATTGGCATCAGGCAAGGGCAGAAGCCACGATGCACAGAGGAGAGGCTGCGTCGAAACTTGAAATGAAAAAGACATCCACCGGAATCCAAAGCTCCGTGGCTGATTGTGAATTATCATTTCGGGCCATGGAGGCACGTGGGGATCTATTAAGGTTCGACGTATCGTGTGGATTTGATACATCACAATTTGAAGTACTTTTCCCCGAGGAGATGAGCGCCTATCAAAGATGGAAGAATATGCATGATGCATATTCAGAGAAGAGTGTAGAAATTCCAACAAGTATTAACGAAGAAGAAGCCGACAAGTTGAGTGCAGAGACTGCCGCTGCTGACCCAGTACAGCTCGAAACAATTCACAGCGGTCGAGTAATCGAAAGACTCTCCAACTTTGACGCCAGGACGGATGACATGCGTAGTGATGATTATCTTAAATTTGCAGATATTCGCAGGGGTTCCTTCTTACCCCGGTCTGGTGGTACGAAGGGAATAGCAGTAGCGGAAAGGAAGAGAGGACGCCCATCTAAGAATCGAACAACATGGACGAACTTGAATCCGTCGTCTATCGTTTTCTTACATTGGATCGGATTTGACCCGACATCTGCACTTTCACCACCCAATGAGGAAACCACACAAGCGTTGGGGTATCTTGCGTATGACTTTTTTGGTCGTATTGTCGAGAAGGTATGTGAATTTTGTTGACAACACTGCTTTGATGTATTGCCGATATCGATAATGCATTTGGACTAATATAAATGATTGAACCCGACGTACCTCCCTTCAACCAGGCGGTATCCATACGATTGAAACGCGATGAACGCATGTTCAATCATCCTCTGCTTCAACTAAGTGGAGGAGATCAACTCGATAAAGGAAACATCGAGCAAGCATTAGCTGCAGTCGAATTTAACTCGTTGCACAGCTCATCAAATGTAGAACTTGGGAAATCATCTAAAATTACACAGCTCTATTTCGGCCCTGGTTTCGAAAGCCGAATTGAGCTGGAGATGGATGAGTAAGTGTTGTAAGCATTTATATTTGTTTACCATGCCAATATTCCTCTGATGATAAATATTGTTTTCCTTGTCTAGGATTTTTGGGTCAAAAGAAAAATCTTTATCCGCCGAAGAGTTGAAAGCTCGTAAGGATGAAGAAAATCTATTTTCATATCTTCCTGAATTGCCTACTGTTATACCATCCAAAGATACTGTGAAAGAAAGTACAGAATCTTCTACATCATCAGTCAAAAGAATGCGTGCTGAATAAATAATGTCGGAGAGTTGCTTGCCCTGGTTGTCTTAAATTCTTTCCAGTTCATATAAAGATTAACATCCATGAAAATTGTAAGGCATATCTCTACTCTTCCATCTGATGTAATTTGTATCATAGTTTAGCTTGCTTTAAGGCGCTGTTCAGAAAAATGAACTAAGGACATGATGTATGTCCCATTAAACATAGAGTTGTAGATACCTCTCAGCCAGCGGCCTGTTTAGAATATCCCTATTGCTGTTGTAACTGCAAAGATAAGAAACAATGCTCCCCCAACAATACCAATTACCTTTTCTGAAACATACTTTGATATGTAGGCTCCACCAATAACGGCAATCCCAGTAGCTACAGCATGTGCTGCGATGGCACCGGCTGCCACACTTACGGGATTTTGTGCCGCCGATAGTGCAATCGTTGCTAGGAATGAACGATCTCCAAATTCAGCGGCAAATACCAAGGCAAAGATACTGGCAATCTGAGCTCTATATCATTCCCAAAGTATGCATAATGTGTTAGTGAAACAATGTGCGTTAGTGAAACTGTCACAATGATCCAAGCATGGAATTATAATCATTCAATTTTCGTTTACACACTCACCCTGCCGAAGCTTTGTTAATTGTATCGCTTCCCTCGACCGTCTCCTCGGCCTCTTCAAACTCTTCGTCCATGGCACTTTTACCCCCCTCTGCATCATCGAATAATGCCTCGCTTAATATTTTAATCCCAAAGTACGTAAAAGCCAGTACCGCCGCGACGTCATCCAATGGAACGCCGTTGGCAATTTCCGACGGGACCGCGTGGAAGACTTGTCCGATGATTACGGATATTACCGTCATTACGGCCAGCGCCCCCAATGACCCCACGAAGGATATCAGTCGCGATAGTTTGGCCGCCAGTAGTGCCGCGACGAAGAATGTTTTATCGCCAATTTCGCTCAGGAAAACGAGACTAAATGCTTGATAGAAACCAGAATCCGTCAAACTTGCAATTGCGGATGACGTCGTTGCGATAGTGGGCATTGATATGGCATTGGAGGCAGCAGGTAGTGTAAATATTGCAAGCGCTGTCAAAGCAGCAGCAAGTTTCGGTGTAACGATGCGTCTATCAATCGTTTGAGCAGCAGCATAATCAGCAATAGACGATGATGATGATGATGATGATGATGATGATGATGATGATGCAAATCGTT
>Ga0247843_1004185_pt1 | contig 21999 bp, 17 predicted proteins | sample LaCruzMarch2017__FD_192420 | JGI IMG/M metagenome (GOLD analysis project Ga0247843, IMG submission 192420) | Freshwater microbial communities from meromictic Lake La Cruz, Castile-La Mancha, Spain - LaCruzMarch2017_8m | ecosystem: Environmental > Aquatic > Freshwater > Lake | place: Spain...
TCATCGACATAGTCGGCGATGTCGGTCCTCGGCCAAGGGTCGATAGCGGTGATCCGTGTGCTGAGGCCGCCATCCTTGATCGCCTGGCGCGTGATCCGCGTGCTGTTTCCGCAGCCGATCTCCACCACCCTGGCAGGGGCGAGCGTGCGCATCAGGAGATAGAGAACCTCCATGTCCGGACTGGTGAAGTAGGTGTTCTCGATATCGTACTCGACGTCGTTGCCGCCGGGGGTGGCCAGACGCTGCAGATCCTTTCCGTACTTGGCGTAGGCATCGACGAGCGGCGCAATGTCGAAGGATTCCATACCAGGCAGAAGGGAATAGACCGGACGATCAAACAATCCGGCCCTGGACAGTGCATCCAGCTGGGCCGCTTCCTGGCGTTCGGCCGTCAGGCTTTCAACCTTCAGGTTCAACCCCGTTAGTGCGCTGTTCAGCGCAGCCTTAGCCTTTGTTGAAAATGCCACGCTGTTCTTCCCAGTTGAGATGGCTGGTGCTGTCCGCGCCTGGGCGGACCGGCACGATCAGGTAGGTTAGTTCATAGGCGATGGTGGCGCCTCTTGCCATGCATCGTCCGCGAAAATCCACCGCCCCGGGCTCCTTTCCAGACCGGCGACCAAAGCCGCGCCGGAAATGCGGGCGCCTGCCGCACGTTCGATCCGCCTCAGGCGATCATCGCCGCACCGGGGCGGCCAGTACCTGTTCAATAACCGTGGTCAAAGACTCCCGCTCCACTTCCCAGTTGAAGCGGTCCTGGCCAAGGCGCCAGGCATGCGCCCGCGCCGAGGCGAGGCGGTCGGGATTCAGCAGGTATCCGTCGAGCGCCGCCGCAAGCGCTGCAGGGTCCTTCATGTCGAAGTTGACCATGGCATCGCCGACAAGGGGCTGGATGTCCCGGTGGGCGGCGATATCGGACGCTATGACGGGCAGCCCGCTCAGAAGATAGCTGAACAGCTTGTTGGTCAGGGCGATGCCGCGATTGACCGTGACGTCGAACTCTCCGCAGAAGCCCAGATCGTACTGACCGCCGAGGCGTTCCAGTTCGAACGGCGAGACCGGTTCAAGAAAGTGCAGCCTTTCGGCGACGCCATGGCTTCGCGCATGCGCCAGCAAGGTTTCGCGGTAGCCATATTCTGGCCGACCTCGCAGATAAAGGTGAGGCTGGCTCGTCGCCCGGGCGATTCCCTCGACAGCGACCTCCAGTCCTCGCCTCGGCCCGACGGTCCTTGAGAACCAGTAGAGGCTGGGTCCAGGCGTCGCGCTCCCTACCGGCGTCGGCCCAGCTGGGGCATGCGACCTTGGAAACACATTAAGGACGACGGTTGGGCGCGGGATCCCATAGGTCGACGCATAGGCGTCTGCGATCAGCGGCGCCGCCGCCGTCACGAACGCCGCGCCTGGGAGATACCGCGCTTCGATTGCCTTGATGAGACGGCTCTCAAGGTGGTTCTCGGGTGTGGCCGGCAGATCACCCGGATGAAAGTCCTCAGCGTCGAAGGCATAGAGGCCGCCGTTCACGGCCGCGGCCCTGGCCGCCGCGGGCAGGGCAGCAACATAATGGGCGATATACAGGTCGGCGTTCTGCGCGACAGCAGCTCGCGTCAGACCCGGAGTAACGTCGTGAAAGCCACGCTCGACGAGCGTCTGAATATTGAAAGGACAGAGACGAAGAACGGCGCGCGATCCAATCCTTACAGGCGCCTGCGTAACACGACGCGCAAAACCGGCGCCAGGGCCATAGGGTATACTTACAATATCCGAAGACAGGGAAGCTCCAACTTCGGCATCAAATAATCTGTTTGAGCTACCGTGCGCCCCGACAACCGCACTGCTCTTGAATCCGGCAATCTCTATTGTCTGCAACTCCTTGATCAGACGAGGATTGTCTGAAATGTTTGCAGGCGAAATAGAACATATTGACTTTATTGTATCCATACCATCCAGCCGTACAGACGGCCAATAACTCGCATCTGCCACAAGTCACGATAAATCTACATTCAGCGGGTTGAACGCGCCGCGCCTGCATTTCCGTCGGCGCTGCCACCAAACCGATCGGCTATGCCGGGGTCGAATATAGCGCGTCGTCAATCGCCATGCGAGGGTCAGGCCTCGGTCAGGATTGAAATGCTGGTCTAGGTGGTTAACGGCGGCTTCCTGGATCGCTCCTTCAATCACAGTCTTGACGGCTGTGCGCCGCACCGAGGTTCAGGCTTGATCTGCCTTAGTCCTGCGTCTAATCGGACTTTAGTTGGTTGGGGGTTTTTCGTGCGCGTCTGCATCATCAGCCCCAGCCAGCTGGGTATGAACCCTCGCGCGGTCAAGGAAGCCCAGGCCCTGAGTCAGGCGGGCCATGACGTCACGGTGATCGCCACACGATTGGCACAACACGTCGAGGCGGGCGACCAGGACATACTCCGCGGCGCCGGTTGGCGAACGATCCGCCTGGACTTCAGCGTCCCCTCCAAGCGCCGGTTTCCCAGGCTCCGGCAGATGGTCGGCCGGTTTCTGTTCGCCCTGACCGGTTCGCTGTGGGCGGCCAAGCTTGGCAACCATTTCTCGACACCGGAACTGACGACAGAGGCCCTGAAGGTCCCTGCCGATCTCTATATCGCCCATTATGTAGCGGCCTTGCCCGCAGCCGCGATGGCGGCCGCCGTCCATGGCGCGCCCTACGCGTTCGACGCGGAGGACTTTCATATCGGCGAGCTCCCCGAGGAGCCGCGTTTCGACATCGATAGGCGCATGATCGGGGTGATCGAAGGTCGCTACCTGCCAAAGTGTGCGTATGTTTCAGCCGATGCGGACGGCACGGCGAACGCCTACGCCAGGGTGTATGGCATCCCAACGCCGATCACGGTGCTTAACGTCTTTCCTCTGTCGCACGCGCCCGCCTCCGCCCCGGCGGCCAGCATCGCGACGCCTGGTCCGTCGGTCTACTGGTTCTCTCAGACTATTGGGACGGATCGTGGCCTCGAGTGTCTGGTGCGGGCCGTTGGGCGGACGAAATCTCGCCCGCATCTCTACATTCGCGGTACGCCATCGCGTGGATATGAGGAGGTGCTGAGGCTCATCGCCCGGGAAGCAGGTGTTGAGGATCACATTCACCTCCTTCCGCCTGACGTCGCCGCGGAGATGGAGCGCTTGGCCAGCGAGTACGACATCGGGTTCGTTGGTGAGCCAGGGCAGTCGGAAAGCAGAAGGGTCGCATTGACCAACAAGATCTTTACCTACCTGCTGGCGGGGATAGCGGTGATTGCATCCGATATCCCCGCCCACTTGGCGCTGGTGCCGGTGATGGGTGACTCGATGCACCTCTTCAAGGCAGAGGATTCGCAATCCCTGGCCGACGTCCTGGATGGTCTTCTGCTGAATCCGGCGGCGCTGAAGGCAGCCAGGAAGACCGCCTGGAGGCTCGGCCAGGAACAGTTCAACTGGGATGTCGAAAGGCAGGTTCTGCTGACCGCAGTAGAGCGGGCTGTTCTGCCGACCGCCTCCAGGTCGGAGGCGCAGCAATGATCCGCATCGGCGTTGTCGGATATGGCCGGTGGGGACCCAATCTGGCGCGCTGCGTCATGGGCTCCGACGCCTGTGAGCTGGCGGGGGTCGCCGACCAGAGTCGGGCGGCGCTGGACCGCGTCGCGATCGCTCACCCGGGCGCCACGCTTTGGACGGACTGGCGCGAGATGCTGGAAGACCCGACGGTGGACGCGGTGATCGTCGCGACACCTACTCGCAGTCATTTCGAGATCGCCAGCGAGGCGCTCAGGGCGGGCAAACATGTGCTGGTGGAGAAGCCGCTGACGGAAACGGCCGAGCAGGCTGAGGCCCTGATCGAAGAGGCGCGGCGGCGCGGCCTGGTCCTTATGGTCGACCACACCTTCATCTATACGGGTGCGATCCGTAAGATCCGTGATCTGGTTCGGTCTGGCGACCTGGGCGCGCTTTATTATTACGATTCCGTCCGCATCAACCTTGGGGCCTTCCAGCCGGACGTCGATGTGGTCTGGGACCTGGCGGCTCACGATCTGGCAGTGCTCGATTTCCTCTTTGACGAGAAGCCTACTTCAGTGTCGACTACAGGGGCCGCCCACCTTTCGGGCCGCCCCTTTAGTTCCGCCAGTGTGACGCTTTTCTACCCCAGCGGTGCGACCGCCAGGCTGGGGGTCAGCTGGATGTCTCCGATCAAGGTTCGCAGAACGCTCATCGGCGGCAGCCGGGCGATGATCCACTACGACGAGATGGAGCCGGACGAGAAGCTCAAGCTGTTCGACACCGGCGTTGATGTCGACATCGCCACGGGCGCCCTCACCTACCGCGTTGGCGAACCGGTCTCCCAACTGGTCTCGGGAGCAGAGGCCTTGGCGACCGAGATCGAACATTTCGCCGACTGCGTCGCCAACGGTTGCGAGCCGCTGTCCTCGGGCGAAACTGGCCTGTGGGTGGTGGGCGTGCTCGAGGCCGCCACCCGCTCGATGCACGCCCAGGGTCAACCTGTTCAACTCCCCGCTATCGCGAGAACCCGTCCATGATCCCGTTTGTCGATCTCAAGGCCCAGCACGCCGAGCAGGCCGAGGAACTTGAGGCAGTCGCACTCCAGGTGCTCCGGAGCGGCAACTATGTCTCCGGCGCGCGCGTGAAGGCGTTTGAAGCCGACTTCGCGACCTACTGCGGTTCGCCCCAGGCCATCACGGTCAATACCGGGACGTCAGCCCTGCACCTTGCCCTGCTAAGCCTGGGCGTTTCCGAGGGCGACGAGGTCATCACCACTCCAGCGACCTTCGTCGCCACCATCGCTGCGATCCTCTACGCAGGCGCGACGCCGGTTCTGGCCGACATCGATCCGGCCACCTGGAACATCGACCCGGCGGCGCTGGAAGCGGCGATAACGCCACGCACCAGGGCGATCATCCCGGTTCATCTTCACGGCCGAATGGCCGACATGTCCGCCATTATGTCGATTGCTGACGCACGAGGCATTCCGGTTATCGAGGACGCGGCCCAGGCGCATGGCGCCGAGCTTGACGGCCGGCGGGCGGGCTCTTTCGGTGCGATCGGCTGCTTCAGCTTCTACCCAAGCAAGAACCTGGGTGCGTGCGGGGAGGGCGGAGCCATCGTAACTGGCGACGCTGATATCGCCGACAAACTGAGGCTGCTTCGTGACTGGGGACAGACCCGCAAGTATGAGCATACCCTCCCCGGGTATAACTTCCGCCTCGACGAACTGCAGGCGGGGCTACTTAAGGTCAAACTGCAGCTGCTGGACGAATGGACTGATCGGCGGAGAGCGCTGGCGGCCATTTACGACGAACGTCTCGCCGGATCTGCCGTCACCCCGCCGGCGCCCTCGTTGGGCCGCGAACATGTCTATCACGTGTACGCCGTGCGCACGCCGGAGCGCGACCGGTTGCAAGCAGCGTTGCAGGCTGCCGGGATCGGCACGGCGATCCACTATCCGGTTCCGGTACACCTTCAGCCAGCCTACAGTACAGCTGGCTACGGTTGCGGCGCCTTTCCGGTTAGTGAAGCCTTCGCAATGGAGGCGCTCTCCCTACCCATGTTCCCGCACATGACTGCGGATCAGGTTCACCAAGTCTGCGATACAGTATTGAAGTCGGTCTGACATGGCGCTGCCCCCGCTTTCCTTCGAAGATCAGGACAAGGCGCGCATCGCCCGGGTCGGCCAGGTCCTTGGCGAGCGGTTCAGGGGGAACGAGGGACAGATGGCCGCCCTCTTCTCCGGCGCGCCGATCACCCGACCCCAGCTCGAAGAAACACTCGACGTCGAGACGGTCAATGACCTGACTCGCCTTGGCCTGCTGGTGGAGAGCGACGGCCGGCACCGGGCCATGTTCACGGCCTGGCTCGTGTGCGGAAAGGTCATCTTTTCCGATGGTCGCTGGCATGATCGCAATCTTGAGCCGCTGTTCGTCGATCCTCTGTGGGAGGGCCACCGGATTGCGGAGTTGATGGTCAAGTCACCTGCCGCGATGGGGTTGGACATTGGCTGCGGTTCAGGGGTTCTGAGCCTGGCCATGGCAGACTACTGCGAGCAGGTGTTTGGCATCGATATCAATCCTCGGGCGCTCTTGCTCGCGAGATTCAACGCCATTCTCAATGGCGTTCACAATGTCACCTTTCTCGAATCGAACCTGTTCGCGGGCCTGAAGGGCCTGACATTTGATCGAATGGTGTTCAGCTCTCCAGTCGGCGAGGAGCTGGCGCCCAGGAGCCTGCTCGAATCGGGCGAGGAGATTCTTGAGGCGTTTTTCAGTCAGTTCCCGGCGCACGTTGCCCCAAATGGCGTAGTACAGGTGAACCTCTGCTTCCGCGACTGGCGTGACAGCTCCTTTTTCTCCCGGCTGGAGCGCTGGCTGGGCGGGCACAGGGATGACTTCGAGTTCGTATTCCTGGAACTGTGGCGCAGATCAGGTGTCGGACGACATTCGGGCGGTCCGAGGATCCTGGCGCGCTACCTTCGCGCCTGCTTCCGCGCGGGTGCAAACCCCCTGAGGTCCAGGGCGATCTCCCGAGGTTTTCTCACCTTGCGACAAGGCCGGGTGGGTCACTCCTGGATCATTCCAGCAGACTATCATGCCTGGAGCGGCGACGACATCGACGGCCCAACCGGCGACTTCCTGATCGCAGCCATCAACGGCCTGACGCCGGATCAGAGGGGCGGCGCCGTCGCCTCGGACGACAAGCTTCCGGGCGAGGCCGCGCTTATTCGCGCCTCCGGGCAGGACCTGCGGGCGCAAGCAAGGGTGATGACCCGGTCGCTAGGCTGAGCTGCCTTACTGGCGACGGGACAAGGGCGCCTTCGCCCCTCAAGGGTTTCAGCCCCTAGCTCCCGCCATGGCCGTCAAAATCTGCAGAGCGGCGGGCGAGGAGCGCGCAGGACAGGGCAAGGACCGACGCTATCGCCAGTGCCCGGCTCGGGTATTCGACCAGAGAGTGGATGAGCAGCAGCGTGATAGCCGCCGATGCGGCGCGGCTCAGGTTCCGGCCTGGGGTCGTTGGCAAGGTCCAGACCAGGAATGAGCGGTTGAGCCACCAACCAATGAAAGCCAACAACGCGGCTACGCCGAGGATGCCTGCCTCCAGCCAGATTTCCAGATAGTCATTGTGGGCATGGTTGAAGAAGGTCTCGGCCATGATGTCGACAGGCTCCACGCCAGCGTAGACCTGCGGGAAACTGCCCAACCCCGCCCCGATCGGCTGGTTCTGCCAGGCCGCCGAAGCGACAACCGGCGCGGTATCCAACCGCTGTTCGCCCCTGGCGGCGGTGAACCTCTCAACCAGCGGCCCCATGACCAGGGTCGCCATGGCTGCCACCATCGCCAACAAGACGGCGCCAGCGATCAGTCCGCGCTTTCCGCCATACCGATCCGCGCGAATGAGCATGGCGGCGGTCATGACAAGCGCCGGAGCGAGGAGCAGGACGCCTGCGCGGGACCCGACGATAACCAGTCCGATCACCACTAATGCGATGTAGGCCGCCGTGACCACCGCCGCCGTCAACATGGCCGACCGCCGGGTTGCGTCGGCGTTGCACAGCCACAGCGCGGCGAACGGCAGCGACATGATCAGAAGGATGGCCTGGTGATTGCGGTTGGAAAAAAGGCCCACCGCCCAGCCCCTGTTGGTGACCTCGTAGAAGTACAGCGGGCTGGCTTCGCCGCCAGCGATCTGCATAGCCCCGATCAGCAGGCTGACCATCGCCGCAGCAGGCACCAGCAGGCAGAGTCGCCGCCGTTCTATATCGGTGACAAGGCTCGCCCCGAGAAACACCGCCGCCGGCGGCGCCAGGGCGAGCATGGACTGCATCGTCTCCACGGGCGCGAGGCTGATGGACCGCCACTCCGGCGCCAGGCCGGCCTGGAGGGCCGCCTCGGCCGCGGCAGCGTGTCCTGGCAACTGTGCCCAGACACTGAACGGGACAGGAATCAACTGAAGCAACGGTATCGCCGGCAGAAGCGCCAGGATCCAGGCCGCGGGGCCCAGACTCGCCCAACGACGCTCTACGGTGAATCGCCAGACAGCAAGGGTCAGGAGCGGCAGGGCAGCCATTTCCAGGACTATGACCTGGGCCAGGTTCCGGCTGCTGGCCCCGCCAAGGAGCAAAGACAGGACCAAGACCGCGGCAGTCAGCCAGAATATGGCCGATCTCGGCAGGGCGGCCAGGCTCGCGCCCGCCCGCATGATGGAAAGCTGGATCATGGTCGGGAGGGCTCCACCCGAGTAACCGTCACGTCGTCAAACCAGTGGCTGGTCCCGCCCGACACGTTGTACGCGCCAGCGGAAAGCTTGAGCATCTGGCCCCCGCAGCCCGATGGCGCGACCGTGAACCGCGTCGAAAGCGTTTGCCAACCATCCCCGCGGATGGCGACCGGTGCCCGGCCGAGCACTTCCTGGGTCTCGGCGCAGAATACAGACCACTCCAGCGCACCCGCCGCCTCATTGGAAGACGAGCGGCCACGGAACTTGAGCTGGTAGGTTCCTGTGGGCAGAACCAGCAGCTGAAGGGCCAGTGTCTGCGGGGCCGGATCGAAGAGATCGATCCTCAGACTGTTGTCCTTTGGCCCGGTTGACTCGACGGCGACCGAGCCGCCAGGTCCGGACTCGAGCCGCCAACCGAACGGCGCAAAAGTCTCCGCCCCGGTAAACCCGCCGTCGAATACGCCCCCGGCGGTCGAAAGCTCCCCGCTTGGAAGAGACAACACCAGGGCCAGGAAGGCTTCTTCGTACCGCCGCGCGGCGACCAGCGCCGAAAGGTAGGATTCGACCTCGTCCTTGGTGATGGAACCGCCTGAGTCCTTGATCGCCCAAAGCACGGCTGCAGCCCGCTGCTGTCCGGGCCCCGTGAAGGAAGTGGCGAAGAAGGGTCGCCGCCAGCCCGGTTCGCGACGGAGGCGCTCGACGAGCGGACCCATGGCGGCGGGATCGTCCAGCGCGGCAAGCAGGGCGGGAAAAATGCGCTCTCTGATCGCGGGCTCACGGCGCAGGAGGGCGTCGGCGTGCAGGAATGCCTCCGAAAAACGCCGCTCATCCATGGCCTGTTTGAACAGCCATAGATCCGTCGGGGCGTCGCGATGGTCGAGCTTCCATGCAGCCCGGAACAGAAGGTCGGCTTCCCGCGTATTTCCCTCGATGAGACGAAGATTGGCGAGAAGACTCACGGCGCCGGCTTCGAGCGGATGTCGCCGCAGAAAGTCCCGAGCTCGCGCCTCAATCGCGGATCGCTCGGACCGGGAAAGCGGCTTCTGCAAGAGGCGCCAGTCCTCCCGCAGCGCCGCCCGCGAGCCGGAAAAGATCGGCGCCGCCTGGGAAAGGATCATCACGCCCAGAACATGGGACGCCGCCATCAGAGCGAGGCCCATCGGGAAGGAGACTGGTCTGCTGCGGAGCTCTGACCGTGGTCCTTCAGGTCGTTCGACAGGGCGCATCAAAATCCTCTACGCCTGCGGGGGAAGGGCCGGCTTGGCTCCGTAGTCGTAGCTGTACTGATAGCCGTACCCGTACCCGTACCCGTAGCCGTAGCTGGTGTTGCGGGCGTCGAACTTCGTCAGCAGCACACCCAGTAGCCGGGAGTTGGCAAGCCGCATCCGCCGGATCGCGGCCTTGACCAGTCGGCGGCCGGTCTTGCCGGCCTCGACGACGAGCACCGTGCTTGCCGCGCGCGATCCAATCAGCGGCGCGTCGGCGAGACCCATGACCGGCGGTCCGTCAATGACGACATGGTCGAAGGTCTCCATGGCTTCCTGCAGCAGTTCGGTAAGCCGCGAGCTGCTCAGCAGTTCGGCGGGGCTGGGCGGAAGCGGGCCCGACGTCATGACCAGGAGGTTGGGAACATCGACCGCCTGCGCCAGTTGGTCGATCGACGCCGCGCCGCTCAGGTAGTTGCTCAACCCGGCCTCGTTCTGGGCTCTCAGGGCCCTGTGAACCGACGGGTTCCGCAGGTCAGCGTCCACGAGCAGAACGCGCGCGCCCAAGCGGGCGAGACTCTGAGCAAGGTTTATGGCGCTGGTCGTCTTCCCTTCCGAAGGCCGCGCACTGACCACCAGGATCGACTTAGGCACCCCGGAATCGGTGGAGAACTGAAGCGCCGTTCTGGCCGAATAGTAGGCTTCAGAGAAGTGCGACCGAATGTTCATGGCCGCCTCGGCCGGCGAAAGACCCTTTTCCAGCTTGGGGATCGTACCGAGCAGAGGCAGGCCGAGCTGCGGTTCGACATCCTGCGGCGCACGCACGGTCTCGTCGAGCGCTTCGAGCAGGAAGCTCGCGCCGAGGCCCAGGAGGAGTCCGATGAAAGCGGCGGCGATCAGGTTCTTGACCGGCTGCGGCTTTGACGGGGCGCCCGGAACCCGCGCGGGGTCGACGACGGAGACGTTGTTGGTGCTTAGGCCGCCGGCAACACCGATCTCCTTGTACCGTTGAAGCAGACCATCATAGAGGGTCCGATTGGTGTCGACCTCTCTTTGGATGATGTCGTACTGGATCGTCCGCCCCCGCAGGTCGAGGGACGCGCCGGTCAGGCGGTTGACCTGGGCCTCGAACGATCGCTCCTGGCCGACGGCCATATCGTACTGCCGCTTGATGGAGCCCTGAATCGTGCTGACCTCGGCCTGGATCTGGCGATCCAGTTCGCCGATCCGGGTCTTGAGCTGAACCATCTCGGGGAATTCCGGGCGGTAGGTCTGGAGCTTCTGCTGATAGTCCGCTTCCAGCGCTGACCGGGAGTTGGTAAGCGCCTGGATCGTCGGACTCTGCATCACCTCGGGAAGATCGGCCCCGGAGCCCCTTTGCGCCTGTCGCCAGCGCTCCTCAGCCATGATCCGGGCCGCCCGCGCTTCTGTAAGGGCCGAATTCAGGCCGGACAGCGAAGAGTTCAGGAGCGATTGGTTGCCGCCACTTTCGCCGCCCCCGCCAGAAGCCTCTCCGGGTTTCGCCGCGCCGCCGCCGCCGATACTGACGATCTGCTCGGCCTTGGCGTAGTCGACCAGCTGACGCTCGCTCGCCTCCAGCTTTTCCCTGATCGAGGCAATTCGCTCTTCCAGGAACTTTCGGGCGTAAGAAGACGCATCGAAGCGCCGTTCAAGCGTCGAGGAAATGAAGTTCTCTGCGATGCCGTTGGCGATCCGCGCCGAGACGTTCGGGTCCGGGCTGCTGAAGGCGACGCGGACCAGGCGGGAACGCTGAACCGGAGTCACCTGCAGGGAGCCCTGCAGGATGCCGGCCAGCGACTGCCGCAGTCGTTCGGGATCACGGCGGGCCTCCGGCCCGATACCATACGCCTTCAGGAAGGCGGAATCATTGACGAGGTTGAGCCGATCGACCGTGCGCAGGGCCAGCGAGCGACTGTTCAGCAAGCCGTACTGGGTCTGGAAAAACTCGTCATAGGACGTGACATCCCTGGGGCTGTTCAACGAGTCCCCGTCGAGCACCCTCGGGGCCTCCTTGTCGATCTGCAGGGTCACGGCAGCCGTATAGATACGCTGGGTCATGAGGGTCAGCGTCAGGCCGACCGCAATCGACACCACGATCGCCGCCACAATCACCAGCCAGTGCTTCTGAAGGATATGCAGGTAGCGGAACAGGTCGAGACCTTCGCCGCCAGCAGGGTCCGACTCGTCGAAGAACTCGCCCGGCAGGCCGACCCGCCGATTCTGCATGGTCGCCAAAGCGCCGTTCGCTACGGTGACCGCTCCGGTGTAATCACCGCCAGAGTGTTGATTGCCGACCATGTCAAATTCCAACTAGCGGATCTGGGCCCGCGGTTTGTGGTTCAGAGAATCGCGCCGAAGACGCCAAGGAATGGCACGGCGCTGATCATTCCCCGCCATGCGCTCTTGGCGCTGGACGTGTCGACCACGATCATGTCTCCGCCGAATATCTCGGGATCCTTCGCACGGCCCGCTCGGATGGCGTCGATATCAAAGAGGGCGCCCATTCGTTGACCGTCGACATTGCGAAAAACGGCCACACGGTTGGAGGCGGTCTCTCCAGGACCCTTCGCCATGGAGATAGCCTGCAACAAGGTGGTTGGCCCACGCAGCGCGAAGACGCCCTGCTCCTTTATAGCCCCGGTGATGGTGATCTGCTGGCTGACGGCCTCGTCGACCTGGACCATGACCTGCGGGTTCTGCAGACAGCAAGCGCTCAGTCTGGTTGACACACCTGCCGCCAATTCGGTCGCGGTCAGCCCGACGACGTCGATCTCGCCTACCATCGGCAGCAGGATCTTGCCTGTAACAGGCACCCGCACGCCTTCCAGACTAAGGTCCTTGTTCTGGAATATCTGTACGGAGATCTTGTCCAGCGGACCGATGCGGTATTCGCGAACCGCGGCGGCGACGGGACCGGTTGACGGCGGGGGCAAGTCCACCCCGTAGTTCTCAGCCTTGAGTTGCGACGACGCACAGCCGCTCAAAAGCAGCAGGGCCGCGGCAGCGAGCGGCAAACTCTTGATCATTTTCGCTCCTTTGGCCCAGCAGCCCCCCTTTGAAACTCGGGAGTAGGGGGGGGCGCGACAACCCGCCAACGCGGTGGGCACTCGACATCCCTTGCCGTCTTGCAGCGTGATCTTATCGATGAAACGGTGGCCCTGCGTCAACACATTGGTTCGCCGCAGATAGCAATTCCAGATGCTTGGTGTTGTTTCGGCGCCGGCGTGCGACGACGGGGATATCGGCGCCGCCCGCCCGCCCGGGACAGCTATTCAGCAAACGTTTGTTCGCCGCAGAGTCGACTTATCGGCGCGATTGCTGCAATGCAGTGCGGCATGCTCGAGGTCCAGAGTTCGGACGCCGGGCCAACACGATGACCGTAGGGAGTGGTGGAATGGCGTATGCGGCCTTCAATGCTGCACTGTCATTCCTTGTCGTGGGCGGGTTGATGCTTTCGGCGAACCCGCTTGCGCGGCGGATCGGGCTGGTGGATCGGCCCGGCGGACGCAAGGCGCATGATGGCGACATTCCGGTTACTGGCGGGCCTGCCGTGGCGATCGGCGCAATGCTACCGGCCTTGATCGTGCTGCCGTTGACGCCACAGCTGGCAAGCCTTGCGATCGCGATGAGCATCCTGCTGGTGGTGGGCGTGCTGGACGACCTGTACGATCTGAACTGGCTCTACCGCATTGTGGCCCAGATGGCGGCGGCGCTGGTCCTTGTCTACGTCGGCGACGTCAAGGTCGAGCAGATCGGCAGCGCCTTCGGCATAGATCAAGCTCGTCTCGGCTCCTTCGCGGTGCCTTTCACAATTCTGGCGACCGTTGGATTGATCAATGCGCTGAACATGATTGATGGCATCGACGGCCTGGCAGGATCACTCACGTTGTGCGCGGTGGTCATGCTGCTTTCAGCGGCCATCTATTCGGGAAATCTGCAGCTGGTCGGCGAGCTTGTCTTCGCCGCGGGCGCCATCGCCGGCTTTCTGGCATTCAACCTGCGCCGGCCAGGCCAGCCAAAGGCCCGCGCCTTCCTCGGCAACTCTGGAAGCGCCATCATCGGATTGATCATCGCCTACGCCAGTTTCCGCCTGACCCAGAGCCCCACTCACCCAGTCACGCCGGTGCTTGCGCCCTTCTTGATCGCGCCTCCGGTCATCGACGCGATCGCGCTGGTCCTCCGACGCTTGGCCAACCGCAAGTCCCCCGTCGCGGCGGACCGCTCCCATGTGCATCACATTCTGCTGGATGGCGGTTTTCGGGTCAGTGACGTGGTCCTTATCGTCTGCACCGGAAGCCTTGCGATCGGCCTACTGGCGGCGCTGGCTCTGAGGGTCAATGTGCCCGAGCCGGCCTTCATCGTGATCTACCTGTCGATGCTGGCGATCTATTTTGCCGTGACGCGCCATCCCGACCTGACCGCCCGCCGTATCCGCGCGCTGCGACAGGCGCTCAACGACCGTCTGTCGGGTGGCAGGACGCCCGTTGCCCTTCCGGATGACAGCCCTTGCGACCGGTCGAACGCTGAGTAACTTCAAGGTCGGGCGTCGATCCGCCCGCCGACCCAGTCCAGCGCCGGGGCTAGGTCCCCGGCCAGAAGCATGGCGCCGGCGCGGGACAGGTGGCCCCGGTGGGCATACAGGACTGATCGGCCCCTGACCGGCGAACAGGTCGTCGGCGAACACATCGTGTTTGCGGGATCCCAGAAGGCCACCTCGGGGTCCGACGCGGCCAGCGCCTCCAGGAACCGAACCTGCTCAGCCCGCCCCGCGTCGGCCGCAGCACGGTCGATATCGCAGGCGGCCCAGCCCCGTCGGGCGACGCACGCCGGAACGTCGAACGAATACTGCGGCACGTCGGCAAGCAGGAGAACCCGCAGGTCCTGCTCGCGAAGTCTGGCGACGATCTCCGTCAGATCCTCCCGCCAGCGAGGCTGCCGAGCCTCCCAGCGGGCGGAGATCACGACACCGCGAACCCCCTCGTCCCTGGCGGCCGGCAGGCTGCCCAGCACCGCCTTGTTGAACGCCACGCAGTCTAAAATGCGGAAGGTGTTCGAACCTGCCAAGTCGAGACGCGGGCGGCACCCGCTCTTGACCCGGTAGAGCACGGCGTAGCCGCGGGCGCCGGCCAGGTGCGTCGCCACCGGTTCCAGGTGGCGGGCATGGGAGTCTCCCCATAACAGGACCGTCGTCGACGGGCGCGTGGCCCCGCGTTGGCAGTCCGCCGCCGGTGGCAGCCGGTCGAACGCGGTCTGGAGTTCGCAGCCCTGGAGCGGGATTGTCCGGGTGCGGATCGCTACCGTTGCCGCCGCCACCCGCTCCGTGGCTACGGGGCCATGATCCGCCCAGACCCTGAGTCCGCCGGCGAGCGCGGCGCAGACAGCCAGGAGTCCGACGCCGACCATCACCGCACCGCCATTGGTGGAGAACAGCCCGGGCCTGAGGCGACGCACCGGCTGTTCCACGAACCGCCAGGTCAGGGCGGCGAGCAGCAGCGCCAGCAAGGACAGCGACAGACCGGCCGCCAGGGAGCGTTCCCCCAGGGTCACCACGCTCCAGAACGCCAGCAACGGCCAGTGCCACAGATACCAGGAGTAGGAGACCTTGCCGATGGCGACCATCGGCGCCGATCCCAAAAGACGGGTAAGGCCCGCCGTCGGCGCGGCCGCCCCGCCGGCGATCACCGCTGCGGCGCCGGCAACGGGCAGCAGCGCGGCCATGCCCGGAAACAGGGTCTGCGGGCTGAACAGGACCGCGGAGGCTAGGATCGCGGCGGTCCCGCCCAAGGTGAGGCAGGCGCCCCAGCGCGGACCGATCCTGACGCCAGGCGGCAGAAGGGCGATCAGCGCGCCTGCGCCGAACTCCCAGACGCGGAAAGGGGTGACGAAGAATGTCCACTGGGGCCATTTCCATGTCATCACCACGCAGGCCACGAGGGAGGCCAGGCTTCCAGCGACGATGAGCCAGACCAGAAGGTTTCGCTGGCCAAGGCGCGCGGCGCTGGCCAGCCAGGCCGTCATCGCCAGTGCCAGCGGCCAGAAGAGATAGAACTGCTCCTCCACCGCCAGGGTCCAGGTATGCAGCAACGGCAGTTCGTCAGCGCGAGTCCCGAAATAGTCTGACTGCACGGCCTTGAAGTGGAAGTTGGACACAAACCCGGTGACGGCCAGGACCGATTTCGCAAGCGCCTGCTGTTCGCCGGTCGGCAAGAGAAACACCAGGCCCAGGATCATCACCGCCACCAGCACCAGGCTCATGGCCGGCACGAGCCGCCGGACCCGGCGGGCGTAGAAGTCAAGGATGTCGATGCGGCCGGACCGCTCCTGTTCCCGCACAAGCAGGCCGGTAATCAGAAAGCCGGAAATGACGAAGAAGACGTCGACCCCCACGAACCCGCCGGAAAAACCCGGCAGGCCGACATGGAAGGCGACAACCACGAGGATGGCCACGGCCCTCAGTCCGTCGACATCGGAACGATAGGTCCCGGTTTCCCCCAACGACGCCCCCTCAAGCGCGATCGCGACCGGCGCGGGCGACGCATCGCGAGACTAGGGTCAACGCCGGCACGCGCCAATGGGGCATGGGAGCTGACACGCTCCGATTTCACGCGGACCGGCCGTCAATCCCGTTCGCGGCGACGCGAAATCTGTTAGGCAGGTCTGGCTTTGCCGTTCCGGCCCGGACCGGAAGAGGGCCATGGACGTCGATTCACCCACACAGAACGAGCCTTCCGGGCGCCCGACCGGCTTGGGTCATCGCGTGATCTCGGCGCTTACCGCCTCTTTCGCCGTCTTCGTCGTCGCCAGACTGCTCCAGGTGGCCTTCCTGGCCACACTGGCCAGGCTGCTCAGTCCGGCGGATTTCGGCATCGCCGCCGCTGCGGCGGCTTTCCTGTCGATTGTCACCCTGGTAGCCCAGATGGGCGTTGGCTCGGCGATCGTACAGGCGCCGGTTCTGACCGACCGCACGATCAACGTGGCCAACACCATCGTCCTGGGTATGGGGGTCCTGTTCTTCGGCCTGATGGAGATCAGCGCGCCGCTGGTCGCGGCCTGGTTCCGCAACGACCTGATGACGCCGGTGGTGCAGGTGGTCGCTTTGGCGGGCCTCGGGCTTGCGGTCGCCGCGGTCCCGCAAGGTCTGCTCACCCGAGACCTCCGGGCGCGCGACCTAGCCCTGATCGACCTGGCTGGCGCCGTGGCGGGCACAGCCCTTGTCGCTATCCCCATGGCCATTCTGGGGTGCGGCTACTGGGCCCTGGTCATCGGCCTGATCGTGCAGGTCTGCAGCCGTGCGGTGCTGGTCAGGATCGTTGCACGGCGGTCGTTCCCCTTCATCCTCGACCTCGGCGAGATCAGGCGACTATGGGCCAGGGGCGCGGGTTTTTCACTCGTGGTGCTGTTCACCCGGATCGCCTCCCAGGCCGATCGTTTCATCGTCGGTCGTTATCTCCCGATTGCGGCGCTTGGGCTGTATTCGCGCGCCAACAGCCTGATGGGCTTCCCGGAGACCCTCTACGGGCAGGTCGTGGAGCGGGTCGCCTTTCCAGCCATCGCCCAGGTGCAGGACGAGCGCGAGCGCCTTAGAACCGCCTACATGCATGGATTGTCCCTGGTGGCGGTCATCGGAATGCCGCTGACGGTCGTACTGGTGGCGGTGGCGTCGGAGCTGGTCCGCGTCGTTCTGGGGAGTGGCTGGCAAGGCGTAATCTGGCCGTTCCGCATCCTCGGTCTGGCGATGTACTTCCGGCTCTCCGTGCGGGTCGGCGGGACGGTCCTGCGTGGCGTTGGCCAGCCCTATCTGCTGGCGGCGGCCCAGTTGGCCTTCGCTGTTCTGACCGTGGCGGGCTGTCTGTTCGCCGTGCGGTTCGGGCTGATCGGCATTTGCGCGGCGGTCGTCGCTGCCACAAGTCTGAACTACGCGCTGGTTACCTTTCTTGCTTGTCGGCGCACGGGTTTGAGCTTCGTCGACTTTGTGGGCGCGCAGCTGAATGGCCTGGCCTGCGGCGTGCTGGCGGTCGTGGTCGCCTATCCCGCCTTGCTGGCCGCGCGGCGTCTGGACTTCAACGCGTTCGAGACGGTGCTCGCCGTCGGCGCCGCCTGCGGTCTTGCCGCCCTGGGCGCTGTTGTGCTGGCTCCGAAACTGTTTCTTGGTGCCGCCGGCAGTCTGGTGTTGGACAACTTGATCGCGCTGTCGTCGCGTTTCAGGCTATTGTCGGGTCTGGGGAGGCTTCTGGCCAAGCGGCGGACGACGCCTCCGTAGGTCGGCTAGCTCAGCCCTGAACGTTAGGCGCGGTTACCGCCGCAGTCTTCTGAAGCGACGACGAAGAGCTCCAAGAAGTCGCCTTGTCACGCCGGGGCGGCTGATCGGTATGTCAGCGGCGGCGCCGAACCGCGCCAGAAGTTCCGGCGGGACAAGGGAGTCGTCCATGCCGAAACGGGCGCCAAATGCCGCGATGGCTCGCGCCCGGTCCCCGGCCGCGGCGGGGAACTGGATAATCGTATGAAGATTAGACGGTGCGCCCGGGGGCCAATGGTAGGGTCGGGCGTTGAAGGCTTGCCAATCGTGCAGGATCACCCGTGAGAGCAGGCGATCCCGATGAAGCACATGAATGATGTGGGCCTGCTCGCCGGGCGTGAGGAGCCCGTAGACCTCTGGCCGCCATTGGGCATTTACGGTTGATTTCGGCGTCTCGAAGGCCTCTCGCAGCAGGCGGGCCCCAGCCGGGCAATTGCGTACGAAGAAGGCGCCCGCGCTCAGGAAGGTCCAACCTCCCTGCGGATTTATGGGTGACCGGCATGCAACGAAAAAAACATCCTCGGGAACATCGCTGACAAACCGCCGCATATCCTGTTCGAAATCCATGAAGAAGCCGTCGTCGTCGACCCAAAGGACCCACTCATGTTGCTCCAGAACGCGAAGAACGGCCGCGATCTTGTGAAAGTGGGGTGTCTGAAGTCCCGGGTGGCGATCTGAGTCCAGATAGTATGCGAGTCCGTGTTTTCGGGCGTAGAGATCGTGATTGATGTGCGATCGATACCTTGTGGGGTAGCTCCCGCTGACAATCGCCAGATTCACCACCATGGGGTTCAATTCTCGCTTGCTTGGTTGGTGCTGTTCAGGTGTCCGAGACAGCCCCGCAGCATGTATGATCCGTCACGCCGACCGGCGGCGAACCAGGGACAATAGCCCATTCCTCCGATCCCAAGAATGCTCGCGAGTCTGAGGAAGGCGCTGGGTCTTGCCTCGCACCGGTCGACCGTCTCTCTGACATCCTGGCGACCGAACCGCCGATACAGCAATTTTGGCGACGCCCTTTCGGCTGTCGTGGTTGAAGCCATGCTGGCCACCCGAGGGCTGACGCTCGCAAGCCCGGCCGTGCGGCCAGGGACACTGCTGTCAATCGGCTCCATCCTCCACTTCGCCCGCGATGGCGACGTTGTCTGGGGGGCTGGTCGCAACGGGAAGGTTCCCGCGGCGGCGCACCGATTCCGTGTCCTGGATGTGCGGTCGGTGCGAGGCCCGCTCACCCGAGCCTTTCTGGCTGATCGAGGGATTGCTGCCCCCGCTGTCTATGGGGACCCGGCATTGTTGCTGCCGACCCTGCTGGGCGGGAAATTTGTGCGGCGCGACGAAATTCACCTCTCGGTGATGCCCAATCTGCACGATCTGGCGCTGGTGGCGGGCCGGCCAGACATCGTTTCACCGTTCGATCCATGGGATCGGGTGATGGGTCGTCTGCTCCGGAGTCGCTTCGTGGTAGCGAGTTCACTACATGGCGCCGTCGTCGCCGAAGCGTTCGGCGTGCCAGCCCGGTTCGTCCGTCTCAGCGAAACCGAGAGCCTGCTGAAGTACGAGGACTATCTCCTCGGCACCGGGCGGACAGACGAACCGTTCGCAAAGTCGATCGACGAGGCGCTGGACATGGGCGGCATGCCGCCGCCAAGGTTCGACGCCGAAGGACTGATGGCCGCATTCCCGTTCGATCTGTGGTCGGGCGGGCCGGTGGGTAGCTAGAATGACGCGAAGAACGCGCGATGGGCGAGAGCGATTCCGCTCCAGTCGAATGCCCCAAGGTCAGGACGCTCGCCCCGTTCACCCGCCAGCGCCCACCGCAAAGCGTCCTTCAGGATTTCCGGCGTCAGGGGCGGCTCGTAGAGATAGAGCCACTCCGACCCGACCTTAGCCTGGATCTCCTGCAGGCCGCCCAGGCGCGGCGCGCACACCGGTCGGTTGCTGGAAAGCGCATACAGCACCGATCCCGAGTTGAGAACGCGCCGAAACGGCAAGACTGTCAGGTCGGTCGTAGCCATCAGCAAGGACAGCTCATGGTCCGACAGCCGACGAAGCTGGCCTGTAACCCGGTCGCTTGTGTCGATCAGTTGCTCGATCGTTCGGGAGAAATCGGGTTCGGCGGAGCCGCCCATCGTCTGGCCGGCGACAATCAGGTGGCTGTTGGCGATATCTGCATCGCGGAAGGCTTCAATGAGCTCTCGAACGCCTTTGTAGGGCCTTACAAGTCCGAAGAAGGTGATGACAGCTGCGGCGTCCCCCAAGCCGGCCTTCTCGCGGGCGGCGACGCGGTCCGCATTCGGGATAGCGATCTCCCGATAGTGACCATGCGGTATGACGACTCGAGAGCGGTCCGCGAGTTGAGGATATCGGGTCAGAAACTCTGCCTCGGCGCCCGCAGAGAGCAGGATTACGCCGGACACGGTGCGTAGGAACACCGTCCGGGCCAGGCCCTCAAGCATCGGGCGTGCCGCGCCCTCATGGGTCTGAAGGTTGTGGACGGTCCAGATCACCTTGCGCCCCCGGAGGCGCGCCGCGACGAGGCCTCCGACCAGCAGGGCCGACTTCAGCAAGGCCGCTAGGCCGAGCCTGTGCCGCGCCATTGCCTCGGGCCAGTGCACGTGAACCAGACTGTAGTCGCCCCACCAAAGGAATCCTATGCCGCCGCGATAGCGCACCCCAGCCTCGCCAAGGGCGTCCTGAAGCAGCCTTAGATAGGGATTCCAGAGCTTTCCCGGTTCGATCATGCAGGCCACAGAAAGCGGCGGTCCTGCAGAGATCCGGCTCTCCGCTCCCGCCATCATCCCGAGAGCGCCTGCGCCCGTTCGACCGCCGCCTTCAGGCCAGCGTCGTTGTCGAGGCTGCAGACCATCACCACGCCTTCGTCGACGATCACGGCCAGGTTGCTGGCGCCGACCACGACGACGGTGACGCCGGGTTCGGCACGGATCAGCGTATTCGTTGCGTCGACGAACACCGCCTGCCCGCTGGACGTGTTGCCGTCCCCATCGCGGGGCCCGGCTTCCAGCACCGCGCTCCAGCTGCCAAGGTCAGACCAGGCGAACGACGCGGCGACGACCGCTGCGTTGCTGGTCGTCTCCATGACCGCATAGTCGATCGAGATTTTCGGCGCTGCGCTGAACGCGGCGCCCAGGCGCACCACTCCGTCGGCCGTTTCGGCCTCGTCGACCGCCGCACGCGCCGCCGCCAGCACCTTAGGCGCGCGGGCGCCCAACTCGTCAATCAGGGTCGCGGCCGAGACCATGAACATCCCGCTGTTCCAGAGACACCCCTCGGACAGCAAGGTTTCGGCGCGGGCGGCAGAGGGCTTTTCAACGAAGGTCTCCACCCGCCACAGTCCCTCGTCCAGAGGATCTCCCGGGCGGATGTAGCCATAGCCCGTTGCCGGCGACGTGGGCGTGACGCCCAGGGTCACGATCCGTCCAAGCCGGGCCTGCGGCAGCGCCCGAACGATCACTGTTCGGAAGGCGGCCAGGTCGGGAATGCAATGGTCGGCGGCGAGAAACAGGGCCACCCCTTCCGGGTCCCGGTCGGCGATCCAGCAGGCGGCGGCGGCCATCGCGGCCGCGGAGTCGCGCCCCTCCGGCTCGAGGAGCAGAATCAACTCCGTCCCCTTGGCGGCCGCCGCCGCCCGGATCGCCGCCTCATGACCCCGCCCCGCGACGATGATCGGCATGGCCGCGTCCGGCAGGGACTGGGCCCGCTCGACCGCCATGTCGAACGTGGATCGGCCGTCAAGCAGCGGAATAAAGGGCTTTGGACGGGACGGGCGGGAAGCTGGCCAGAGGCGCTGGCCGGATCCGCCACTCAGTATAACCGGATAGAGCATGGCAGGTCCCGGGGATCATCAAGGGCGACGGGTCTGGGGTCAGCATCCCGTCGCCCGGACTAGGTCCGTTGCTGTATCACAGTGCGGCCGCCCGTCTCCAGAAAGCTGGCCGGCCTGGAGGGAGAAACGATGCGTCCAGCTGGCGAGTTATGCTAGCTTTGCGCAATGGTTTCTACAGCTTCGCTTGACCGTCGCGCGCCCTTCGACTCCCCCTACCGCCACGGGTTCGTGCGGCTGGCGGCCTGCGTCCCGCAGATCGCCCTCGCCGATCCGGCCGCCAACGCCGCCGAGACCCTGGTGCTCGTTCGGGAGGGCCACGTCCGCGACGTCGCGCTGATGGTGTTCCCGGAACTGGGCCTGTCGGGCTACTCGATCGACGACCTGCTGCTGCAGGACGCCCTGCTGCAGGCGGTGGA
>Ga0247843_1004188_pt1 | contig 21989 bp, 28 predicted proteins | sample LaCruzMarch2017__FD_192420 | JGI IMG/M metagenome (GOLD analysis project Ga0247843, IMG submission 192420) | Freshwater microbial communities from meromictic Lake La Cruz, Castile-La Mancha, Spain - LaCruzMarch2017_8m | ecosystem: Environmental > Aquatic > Freshwater > Lake | place: Spain...
TCTTTCAATTTTTATTAATTTTACTTTTTTATTATATTATATTTCTTTTATTAAATCATTTTTAACTTCTTGAAATTTTACATAAGTTGTTAATAATATATCATTTTTTTTAAGTGGTAATTGAGTATCTCTAACATAAATCACTATATTTCCTTCTCCATCTAAAATTTTTTTTAATAATTTTCCAGATATTATAAATCCTCCTTCAATATTTTCTATATTTTCATTTTCCATTTCTATATACTAAATCTATATATTATTTATTTAATAATTTTTACGCGCGTTTAAATTAATCATCTTCATCGCCCCAACAAAAATATAATCTATTTACTTCTTCTTTTCCATAATCTTTTTTTAATTCATTTAATTTATTAATAAATTCATCTGATATTTGTTCATAAGATTTTAGTCTTTCTTTTCCTTCTCTAAATTTAAATCTTCCGAATGCACTTAATCGATAATTATTTAATAATAATTCTTTTGTTCTTTCAATTTTTATTAATTTTACTTTTTTATCATATTCTATTTCTTTTATTAAATCATTTTTAACTTCTTGAAATTGTTCTAGTGTTTCACAATTTAATATTAATATTTCTAATTTTGATATTTCCATTTTCTATATATTATATATTTATATTTTTTAATTATATTTTAAAATTTTCTTTTTTTAAAATGAAGTGTATTTTGTATTCTATTACGTTCTTCTTCATAATCTTTCACTGTCAAATTACATGATTCATTCCAACAATTAGAACCATTATTAAATCTACATCTACTACAATATTTTTTTTTAGGATAAATTTTATATTGTTCTTCTAGACCTTCCATTCTTATCTTCATATCTAATTTATATTCAAATGAATTATATCTATCTATTTTTTCAATTAATTTTAATATATTATTATTTAATTCTTCCATTTTCTATATATTATATAATTATATTTTTTTTTAAATAATATCTATTTCTATTATATTCTTTTATTTTATCTTTATTTAATTCATAATATTCTTTTTTATTTTTTAATATTTCTTCTTTATTTAATTCATATTGTTCTTTTTTATTTTTTAAAATTTTACTTTGCGTTCAAATAGTTTTAATGTTGTAATACTTTTATCATTATTCTTTTTAAATTTACATGTTGTTGATAATCCTTCTTCTTTACATAATAAATCAAATGTTTTAATATTACCTTCTAATAATTCTTTATATAATTCATATTGATTTTGTTGTTCTTTTTTACATAAATGGTCTATGCTTTTTTCTGGTATTCCTTTCATTCTAATATGATAACCATTTATAATATTACCATCTTTATCTTTTCCTTCTAATTCATCAATATATGATTTTTTACCTAAATAAATTGATCTCTTTGAAACAATATTATCACATCCTTTTAATTCAAAATCAGAGTGAAATTGACCCATTTGTTTTCCTATTAATTCTTTTCCATATTTTTCTTTATATTTATTTGATAATATTTCAATTTGACTATCATAAATATGCATTGAATCAGTATCTTGATAGTTTATAGTTAATTTATTGTCTTCTGCTAATGTCATAACTTCGTTCATTATTCTCTTTGACATTGATAAAATTGTAGAACCGCATTGAGGTCTATTAAAATGATCGTTAATAGGTTTATATATTTTTACTCTATATTTATTAGTTGTTCCGTCAATAAGTTCAAAACTATGAACATAATTATAATTAGATGTAATATAAGTATCAAATTTAACTTTGCCATCTATATAAATGTAATCTGTATTACATGATTTTAATATTGTTTTTCCATAAGCTGAATTCATTAATTCTTTATATACCATTTGGATAGGATTACCTTCTTTTTTCTTATTTAATCTTTCTTGAAATAAGTTTTTCATAACTTCCTGTATTTTAAAATTCATACCTTCATCAAAATAATAACCTTTAATAATTTCAAAGTCAATATCTTGAAAGTTAATCGCATCTTCTAAACTGATCTTATCAAGGTAGACAACTCTATCTACCATATCATTAGTGAACATTCTAACACCATCATTATTTATATAAGATAATAATGGGAAATCTCTTTTAAGTCCTACTCTTTTTATTTTTACTTCTACAAAATAATAATCATAATTTTTTAAATCTTCATATTTAGTAGTTTTTAATATTTTTGGTTTTCCCATAGGTAAACCTAGTAGAGCCATTGCAGAAGGATAAAGTGAAACAGCATCAAAATCATTAACTATTTCAGTACATTCAAATTTTTCATTATTTTTAGTCATTGTTCTACCTCCAACAATACATTTCATTATAAATTTTTGCGGAACTCCTGACAATTCAATAATTCCATCGTAAACACCTTGTAATATTAAATATTTATCTGCTAAACTAGCTAATGAAATAATATCATTAATATCTAATTGTGTAACTGTTTCCATCCATTCACGAAACTTTAAATAACCTTTCTTTAATACTTTACAATCCATAATACAATATTGTTTAGAGTATTCAATGCAATCAAATTTTTCATCATAATCAATATTCCATCTTTTAATATTGTTTAAAAATTGTTCATGATCCTCTTTTTTAATATATTTTAATGCATCTTCTTTATTAATAATAGATTTTTTAATATCAATATTATTATATAATTCATATGGGATAACTTCTTTCTTTATTTCTTTTTGTTCTTCTTTACTAAAAAAACATTCTGGGAAACTAGATAATTTCATATTAATTAACTTTAGAGAATCTTTAATTGTTAATTTAATAGTTTTTTTAATATTTTTATTATAATACATACATTTAGCACTCATAAATGTATTATTTCTATTTATTTCATTTAATCCAAATACATATTTAATTATAAATCTAAAATCATAATCGCAATTATGGGCAATTATTAAACTATCATCAGTCAATGAATCTAAAAACATTTTACCGCATTCTTCACCTTTAAAAGATTTAATATAATCTTTATCATCAATAGAGCAACATAAATAAGGTATATGTTTATTGTCTTTATCTGTATATGTTTCAAAATCAAACCATTCAATATTTTTAAATTCTGGTTTTAATCCATCGTATCCTCCATTTTCATTTGGATATCTTTCTTCTTTTTTAATAAATTTTTGTGTTACAGCAAATTTATCAACTAATCTAGTATTTGATTCTAAATAATTTAAATTATCTATCTCATCTACTTTATCATTATATATTGTTTGTTGTATAAATTCACAATCATTAATTAATTTTAAGCATTGATCTTTATTTTCTAACATTTCTTTAATTACTTTAAATGAGGTTGATTTATATTCTTTTTTTTTTTCATATGTACCTTTATTATTTTTTCTAAATATAAATTGTTTATCTTTTTTATTTTCTAATAATTCATAATTTTGTATACAATAAGATGTAATATTTAACTCTTCATTAATAAAGTAATGACCATCTAATAAACCAATTTTATATATTTCTCCTTCTGTACCATATTTTAAATCTTGTTTATGATTTGATATTTGTTTAATTACTATTTGTATTTTAAGATTATTACATATTTCATTTAGTTTACATTGTGGTATTTCTCTCATTAAGCAGTATTTTTTAAGTGAATCTAATTTAATTTTTTCTAATCCTGCCATTCTTAAAGCGAATATTAAACAATTATCATCATATAAATCTATATTGTCATTTGCTTCTTCTTCTGTAAAAATTTGATATCTCTTTAAATCAAAATCTGTATTATTAAAGTATTTAAAGAATGCACCACCCTTTTTAATCTTTTTTATTAGATTTTTATTATATTTTTGTTTATATTGATTGACTTGTACAGTAACTTCTTTTATTTCTATTGCTTCTGCTACAAATTGAGCATCAGAAACAGTTTCACCTTCTACAAATTCAACAATATTATCATTTTCTATTTTTTCTAATAATCTTTGTCTATTATTATCATTTAATGTATAATAAACTTTATTAACTTTTAATACTACATGTTCACTTGATAAAGTTTTTATTATTGCTTTTATTAATATTTTTAATTTTTCTCTATCATTAATTATTATTATTCCATTAATTTCTCCAAAAGTATTAATAAGATTAATATTATAAATTTCTTTACTTTCTATATTAAATGTTTTTTCTCCTGATGGTAATAATGATCTTAGTTGTTCTTCAGTATTATTTTTATAATCAATTAAATATTTATTTGCTTCTTCTTTTAATTTTTTTGTTTCCTCATCATATATTTTTTCATAATCTATCTTCTTTAATTGTTCTTTCTTCTCTTTTACAACCTTTTTAATTTGTTCAAATTGTTTTAAATTCTTTTGTTTAGGTATATTTTTAGATTTATTTAATGATTGTATGACCTTTAATTTCTTTTCTACTCTTTTTAATATTGTTTGTTTCTGTTGTTTTGAAGCTGTTTTGTATTTGTTTTGTTCTTGTTCAGCATTGTTTAAAACGTTTTTGTAGACTCTATCATTATTGTAAGCTTTTTTAGTTTCTAAAATTAACTTTCTTATAGTTTCCATTTTATTATATACTATGATTCTATAATAAATTTTTTTAAAATTAAACGCGCGTTTATTTTGTTTTCATCAAAAAGTAAAAATATCTAAGATAATTATATGATAGATATGAAATTCTACCCAATCCCGAAGAATGTTAATATAATGAATGTTCTTTTAATGGCTTATGTTAGTAATTATGACATAAAAAACATATATCCACCAACTAAAGAAGGTAAAAAATTAAGTTATTTACACAATGGAAAATTTATAAACTTTGGTTCTAAATATTATGATTCATATGATAATCATTTAGATAAAAATAGAAGAGAAGCATATTTAAAAAGAGCTACAAATATAAAAGGTAATTGGAAGAAAGATAAATATTCTCCTAATAATTTGTCTATAAATTTATTATGGTCAAAAAAAATTAATCTATAATATTATATAAATGGGTGTTATTTATAGAACTTGTGAATTATGCAATGAAATAATTATTTATAATAAAGATAAAAGTCATACACAGGATTTTTTTAATTTGTGAAGATTGCATAAATGAACTGGAAAAAAAAAAAAAAATTGAATCAATCAATGAAGATGATAATACATATTTATTTTTAAAACCATTCAAATATTATACATATACAACAAAATTATTTAAATTCTAAGTAATTATTATATTATGACACAAATAGAAGATAATTATTTTGATGGAAAAAATAATTTTAAGGACAATTATAAATTTTATGGTCAAAATAAAGATGGTTCATATTTTTTAAAAGATGGAACTAAAGAATATTTAGAAAGAGAACAACAAGAAAGAGATAAAAATTATGAATTAACTAAAAAAATTAATAAAGTAATGTCTAAATTAAGAGAAGAACAAAAATTAAAAATCTAAGTAATTATTATATGTCCTGTTGCTCTAAAAAAGATAATTCTAATATAGATGAATTAATAAATAAACTTAAAAAAGAAATCAAAGATCTTAAAAAAGATTGTAATAGAAAAGATGAGATTATAGAGGAATATAAAATAAAAATAGAACATTATAAGAATCTAGCTACTGAAAAATATAATAGAAATTCTAAGTAATTAATTTAATTTCTTCAATTTTAATATGAAGATTTCTTTTTAAATTTGTTCTTTTATTAATTGTTCCATGTAATCTATTTCTAATTTCTGTTAAATGTATATCAGCAAAAATTTTATCTTTAAAAATATAATGTTCTACATATTCTTCTGTTATATTTTCATCTCCATTAATATCATATACTTTACCATAATAATATATTTTACATTTTTTACAACATTTCTTTTTACTATCACTTTCTATTTTTTCTAACTTTTCTTCAAGAATCTTAATTATATCATTTGATTCTTTCTCATAATAATCTCTATCATCTTCTAATTTATCATATTCTTCTTGTAAATTATGTTTTTCTAAGCATTCATCATCATATAATTTTTTATATTTTTCTAATTCTTTTTCTATTTCATTTTGTCTATTTATTGCATTACAATATATATCTTCTTTATCTTCATATTGTTTTTTAAATTTTTGTTCTATTTTACCATTATTAATTCTTAATTTATTAATATTTTTTTCTTGATCTTTATTTATTCTTTCTAATTCATCATATAATTTTTTATATTTTTCTAATTCTTTATTTTTTTGTTCTAATTCTTTTATTTTTATTCTTAAATTATCGTTTTCTTGATCTATTTCACTAATTTTATCATTTAAGGCTTCAATTCTCCAACTATCATAATCAGACATTTTATATATTATATAATTATATATTATATAATTATATTTTAATTTAACATAATTTAAACGCGCTTAAAATGTTTAAAAATTATTATATAGATATAGTATATAATAGTATATGTCAGAATCATTAAAAAGAGCTAAGGCTAAATATTATCTAAAAAATAGAGAATCAATATTACAAAAAGGAGCAGAGAAAAAACACTGTGATTTATGTGGTTATAGTGTAGGTCGTGGGATTTGGTCAAAACATATAAAGTCAATAACACATAGAACAAATGAAGACCCAACATATAAATGTGACAAAAAATGTTTACATGAAATTGATGATAAAAGTAATATATTAGAGTTATTAGATACTCGTTATGATTAGAACATTTTAAACGCGCGTTTTTAATTTAAAAATATTTTTATATAATCATAGTATATAGAAATGGTAAAAAATCAGGAAACTAAATTAATGATAGAAAAAATAAATAAGTTTATGGAATTTGATTTAAATGAATTAGAAAACTTTGAATTTATATACAATATAAAAGATGATGAAATTAAAATAACTGAACTATTAGAGAGATTAGATGATGAATTATATGTAAGTGAAATATTTGAATTAATATATTTAGGAGATAGTTGTTTTAACAATGGTAATGAAAAATTAAAAAAAAAATCAAAACATATATTAATATCAAGATTAAATTTAATAAATCATTATCTTTGTAAATTTCAAGATACATTTGAAGAAAATCTATATAACATACAATACATAGATAAAGAAGTATGTATAGAATTAAAATATAAAAGATGTTTGATTAATTTTACAAAAGATTTAAAATATAATCAATTTAAATATTATATATATGTATAAACTAAATTATATTAATCATAAAAATTATTTTAAATGTAAACCATATTGTTTTATTTGTGCTTGTTTTATAGATAATTTAAATGAGTATGAATTAGATGCAACAACAATAAAATTTAAAAAAATTATGTTATATTCTTTACAAAACTATTTTATTGTAAATAATTTATTAAATCATTCTTTACAAATGGAATTATGTTTTTTTGATATTAGAAATCAATTGTACGATTTAAAACATGTTATATTCTATGAAGATGATAATACTATTTTTATTTAATTGTTTTTCTTATATCATCAAATGTTTTACATATTCGCCTAGATTTAAAAATTTCTAAACAACTTTTTAAGTCTTTTTTAAGTAAATCAACGTCATTATTATCTTTATGAAATATATAACTTTGTTCACCAAAACACATATTAATATAATCTTTTTTATCAATATCTTTAATTAAAATATTGATTGCATTAGTCTCTATTTGTAAACCTTCTATTTTACTATTATAATTCATTTCTATATATTATATAATTATATTAAATTTTTTTTTATAAACATATAATATAAATGGAAAATTCAAATCAACCTAATCAAGTAGAAGTTTTAGTTATACAAGATGATGATTACTATAAAATAGGTCAAGCAATTAAATCAAAGAAACATAATCAATTTATTTATATAAAGTTAGATAATCAAGATAATGGAACTAAATTTTATTTTGAAAATGATATTATGTATGCTAAACATTTAGATGATCCATTACAACAGGTATGGCCACAACAAAAATTTAAACAATTAGAACAAAGTCAACAACAAGGAAGACCAAATTTTACAAATGAAGAGGAAATAAAATTAAAAAAGGATTTAAATGAACTACAAAACAACCCAGAATTTTTAAAAGATTTTGAGCAATTAATAAAGGACTCAGCAAAAAATAATAAGTAATAATATATTATATAACATGAATTTTTATATAATATAATAATATAATGGTAAAATCTGAAGCCCTTAAAGAAGCACAAAAGAAATATTATTTTAAGATAAAAGGAACTGAAAAATATAAAAATCAATTAAAAAAAGCACAACAAAAATACTATACAGCAAATAAAGAAGGTCTAATAAAAGATTATATTAATAAAGATAAACATTGTGATATATGTAATAAAACATTTAAATATTCTTATTATTTTCTACATATTAAAACAAAACAACATAATAAAAATATAGAATCTATAAAAGTAAAAGAAGAATTGTTAAAGAAACAAAATGAACCAATAATAATAAAAGAAGCATTAAAGAATTTTTATGAATCTAATTTAATAATGATGGAAGAATTATTATCAAGGTTATAATATATATAAATGAATGAATCAATTAAACCAGCTGAACAAAATATAATCGATGAAACAGGAAAAATTATTATGTCTCAAGAAGATCCAGAATTTATAAATTGTGATGCTTGTGATAAAACATTTAAAAAACATCATTATTATTTTCATTTACATCAACCACAACATAATAAAGCAGTTAGAGACAAGAAAACAAATGAAGAAAAAAAGATAGCAAATGATGAAACTAGTGCGGAAATAAAAAATGTATTAAAAAATTATTTAATTATGTCAAAAAAAAATTTAGATGATTTAATTAAACAACTGAATTAATTATATAAGCATAATATATAAATCTATGGACATGGAGCAACATATGCGTAGTCAAATCGCTGAAATGATTAGACAAAACCCAAGTGTTTTAATTGGGGCAGGTAAAAAGAAAAGAGCTACTAAATCAAAAAAAGGGGGTGCAGTAGTTGATTCTTATTCTAACTTAATAGCCTCAGGAGTAACAGGAGGAGCAAAAAAAAATATGAAAGGTGGATTTGGATTTTTAGCCCCATTATTAGCCTCTGCTTTGGCACCTGTAGCAGGTCAATTATTTGGTAAAATATTAGGTAATGGCGTAACTGGAGGATCTAAAAAAATGAAAGGTGGATTTGCTTGGATGTTACCTATTTTAGCTTCTGCTTTGGCCCCTATTGCTGGTAAATTAGTAAGTAAAGTTATCGGTAGTGGAAGAACTGGAGGCGGAAGATCAGGAGCAGGAAGAACAGGCGGGGCCGTTGTTGATATGTATTCTAATTTAATTGCTAGTGGAAAACCAAAAAAGAAAGTTGGAGCTTATCAATCATTAGTTAAAAAGGTATGTAAGGAACAAGGTTGTACTGCTCCAAAAGCAGCCGCATATATAAAGAAAAACAAACTTTATTAATTAAATTAATTTTATTTTTATATGTTTAAATTATATAAACATATGAATAGATTTTCAGATCAAGATTTAAATGAAATGGTTATGTTAGATCAAATCAAAAATGAAAAATATGGTAAAAAATACAATGGTGGAATATATCCCCAAAATTTACCGAATTATTTAGGTGAAATGGTTTATGAAGATGCACTAATAAATAAAGAACGTAGATATAGAGATATTAATTATCAAAGAGCTTGGGAAAATAACAATTTTAGAATTCCAGATTTTAACGGTTATGTTTTACCAGATAGAGAAATGATAGAAGATAAAAATCAAAAATACTATAGTGAGCTTCTTAAAAAAGATTTTCAAAATTCATTATCTCAACAACATTATCATGATAAATATACACCTCAATATATGGGTCCTTCTTATTTCTCTGATATGTGGAATGATGGCGAATCTATGAAAAAATCTAGATCCAAAGCATTAGCAAACCAAAAACAATTAAAAGAACAATTTGAATTTGATGTTAAAGAAGCAACAGGACAAGAATCATTTTCTAAAGGTTTACAAATGCAAGTAGATAAACAAAATAAAGCAAGATTTAACGCATATAACAATTTAACTGAAGAAAATGCATTTGATGACCAAATAGAAAGACAAAGATATATGAAATCAAAAGCATATAAATTATTATCACCTGAAAAACAAAAAGATGAATTAAAAAGAAGAGATGATAGACTATTAAAGTTATTAAATTTACATAATGAAGTTCCTCAAGTTGTAAAACCAAAACCTTATGATTATGATAAATTAATTAAAGATATTTTAGAAGAGTATGATATTTATACAGAAAAAGAAAAAAAGGCAAAAAAAAAACAAGAAAAATCTAAAAAGTCAATAGGGTACTCAAATAGATATAATCAAAATATGTTTATAGATGATATTATTGATGATATTAAACCAATTGAAACAATTAACCCATTATATGGAAAAAAATCAAAAGTTTCAAATGATATTGATAAATTAATTAATAAAAAACCATTAGGAGAACCTTATGATTTAGATGCTATTTTAAAAGCTTTTATGAAACCAAAAAAACAATTAATAAATAAATTAAGTAAAGAAAGATTAGATGAAGGAAAAAAATTATTATTAGATCTTAAAAATAAAAGGATTAGTAAAGACGCATATTTAAAACAATTAGTAGAAGAGGCTTTAAATTCAACAAATATTAATTATGATGATGATGATAAAAAACATAAAAATCAAGTAGATGCATTATATAGAAGAAAAGCTGTTTATGATTCTGATAAAAATCCTAATAAAAAAGAAAATTATACATCTGACTATCGACAACTTAATTCAAAATCAAAATTTTATAGAGATAGCATAAAAAATAACATAGAATTAAAATCAATTGCACAAGAAGAAGAAGATTTACAAGATAGAAAAAAAGAAAAGCAAAATAAAAAAGATTTTGAAGAAGCAGAAAAAAAGAAAAAAGGAAAGGGTAGAGGTGGAAGCAATGGAATTTTAGAGATGAATATGGATTATTTTAAAAAGATGTATCCAGATAAACCGCATTTAAAAGAACAAAGAAAGAAAGCATTTAAAACAATAGCTAAAAGAAAATACAAAGTTAAAAAGGAAAAGAAAATAAAATATATTCCTGAAGCTAAAAAAGAAATTAAACAAGAAAATAAAAACAATTCATTTAATTATGATAAATTAGTTAAAGATATTTTAGAAGAATATGATATATATATAAAAAAAAATAACAAGTAATAATATAAATGTCTGATAAAGTTTTATTAAAAGATAGAGTATTTAAAAAGAAAATTCCAGAATCATACAGCCATCCTATTGACTCAGCTATTAAATTAGTTACAGTACCAGAGGAGAAATATATAGCTTATGGGTCATCTGTTTTTAAATCTCTTAAATATGCTTCTGATGTTGATCTTATGCAAACATTTAAAACATTTAATACTGATAAAGTAATTAATGCATTAAGAGAGATTATTAAAAAAATACAAAAAACAAAAAATAATTATATCACTGATATTAAATGTGGTTTAGATGAAAGATTTATTATAGATGAATTAGGAGAAATAAAAAATGGTAAAGTAATTAAATTAAATAAAGAAAAAGTAAGTAATAAATTTAATCAATTATATCAACAAAAATTAATAACATTGCAAGAATATAATGAATACAATAAATTATTAAATTCAAATGATATTAAAGATTATTTAGATCTAGTTGAACAAATAAGAATAAAAGTTGTACAAAGATGGACACCAGAAGAAATAATAAAAGGAAGTAAATTATATTATGGTAAAACTATTTATTTAAAAGATGCTATAAACCATAAAGCATTAACAAAAATAGATATGTTTACAGTATTAAATAATAAGTTTACAGAATTTACAAATGTTTTAGTTTTCTTATTTAAGGGAAAAGATGGAAGAATACAATACTCTGCTGCTGTCGATGGTGATGAATTTAAAAATAATTTAAAAAATATGACTTTTTCTTTATTTAATGATAAAAATCCTAATTACTTAAAAGGATTTAAAAGAATTTTCACACTAGCAAGAATATATAAAGATACACAAACATTAAATAAAATATACCCTTTACTTATTTCAGATATTAATTTATTAAATAAAGGTAAAAGTGATATTAATGCTATTTTAACAGTTATGGAAGATTATGATATACCTATAGAAGTAATTAGAATTAATCTTGATGAAATTAAAACAGAATTATCTAATATAGCCGATTTTGATTTTAATGAGAAGAAAATAGCAACAACAATTAATGATATCTATTCAGGTAAAATAAAGAAAGGTGATATATATAAAACTCTTAAAGATATTACTAAACAAATGCAACTAGTTATAAATCAACAAACATTAAATTATATTAAATTACATAATATAGATATGAAAAAGATCGCTGTTAAGTATTTTCCATAATTAATTTAGAAACAAATTATATATTTTATAAACATATAATATATAATGGGAAGAATTAAATTATCATTTACAAGAGGTAGGCCAATTTGTGAAGTTAAAGGCGGTGAATATTCAGGAGAAAAAATACACTTGTATGATGAAGACTATAAATGTTGTAGGGAATGTTTACCAAAATGTAAAGGTAAATGTTGTGATGAGTGTTGTAGATTATATTACCATAGTAAGAAAGGAGTTAAAAAGGAAGATAATATAGATAAAGATGAATTAAAATTTTTATTATCTAAATTAGTTTCTGGTAAAGCTACACAACAGGACTTAAAAGCTATATTATCAATTAGAGATGATGGAAATAAGAAACATGCTAATATAGAACAATTGAAAGAATTACATCTAAAAGGTGGTGAAATGCAAATAATACCAAATGATATTATTTCTAATGGTGATGCTTTATGTGTTTCGGGGCCTCGTGGTTCTGGTAAATCTTATTTTGTAGCTGATTATGCTATACAATATAATAAGAAATTTCCTAAAAATCCAATATATTTAATTAGATTAGGTAATGAAGATAAGAATTTAGATAGATATGTAACAAATATTATTAACTTATCAGATGAAAAGACAAAAGAAAACTTTATGAAATCTAATTTAACAACATCAGATTTTAAAAATTCATTAACTATATGGGATGATATAGATATGATAGCAGATAAAGAATTGTCTTCTAAAGTGTATCATCTATTAAATGACATCATTGAAACAGGTCGTAAATGGGGTGTTTACATGATTCAAACTTCTCACTTGTCTGCTGATCATGAAAAAACAAAAAGGTCAATTAATGGCGCAAATAGTTTAATTTATTTAGGAAATGGAATACAATCCGCTTCTACTTATGTTATGCCTAAACTATTACATTTAGATAAGAAACAAATTAAAAAGATAACTAATACAGGTTCTAGATGGGTCAGTATCTATAAAGATCATCCATTAACATGTATTTACGATAAAGGAGTATTCTTATTGAGTGGTGATGAAAATAAGATCTAATAATATTATATAGATGGAAAAACAAATATCTAAATTAAGACAAAAAACTTTATCAGGTAATGATATTTTAAAATTTTTCAATGGTAAAGTTAAAATAGTTTTATATTCTGACTTAAGAAAATATAATAATATAGACCAATTATTAAATCCATATGGAAGAGTTGCAATGTTATATTATAGAGAGAAAGAACCAAATTATTATGGTCATTGGATCTCTTTAATTAAAACTAATAGAAATACGGTAGAAGTTTTTGACCCTTATGGTACTTTTATAGATGATACTTTAAAAAGTATTAATACAGACTTTAGAAAAGAAAATTATCAATATACCCCATATTTATCTAAATTATTATTAGAACAAAAAAAATATAAAGTTGAATATAATGATGTTCCATTACAAGAAATGAAACAAGGTACTAATACTTGTGGTAGATGGGCTATCGTTAGAATGGCGTTACGTGATGTACCTGTTGAGATGTTCCAAAAGATATTTTCAAAGAAAAATAAAGGGGATGATTTAGTTTCACTTTTAACGAAAAATATTTAATTTTTAATATAATTATATAATATATAGAAATGGCTAGTCAAGAAAGTTTATTATTTTCATTAGATTGTAAAGAAGAATTTCAACAAATGGTAGATGATACAAAATTATTAATAGATTGTGGTTTCTTAGATATTAATACCTCTTTCGCTGCTTTAATAATATCTCATTTAGTTACATTAGGTAAAGTAGGAGTAGAACAAGAATTAAAACAATTAGAATTAGATGAAGATAATAAAAAAATTATTATTGTTCATTATATTCCTAATAAAGATATACAATTATGTTTAGTTGAACATATTGACTATTTTGGATGTGATGATATGGTTTGTGCCGATAATGTAGAAATAAATCAATTAAAATTCTCTATATTAAAAGAAGGTGGTTTATTATATGATGTTAGTTATAGAATTCATTTACATCATGCACAACATATAACAGGTAAAAATAAAGAGTGTCAATGTTATCAATTATATGAAAAATACTTAAAAGATAAAGAAGAGAAAGAAATGGAAGAAATAAAACAAAAAGAGTTAGAATTAGAAGAATTAAAAATGAAAAAATTACATGAAAAAAATACTATTGAATTAGCACCAACTAAAAAAGTAACAAAGAAGAATAAAAAAACAGAAATATAAAACTTTATATGATATAATAATATCAATTTTTTCATATAATATAACAAATATATTATATAATTATAATTTACCTATCAAAATATAATATAGATTTTAAATTATATATTATTTACTAATATTTTTTATATAATCATATAATATAAATGACTGAAAATCAAGAGCAAAAAGCAGAAATAGAATATTTAAATACAGTATTAAATTTAGTTTCTTTCATAAATAAACTAAAAAAAAGTGATCAAAAAGGATCTATATCGATAAAATTGGAAGATATGGAAAATCCAATGACATTAAATTTTAATTCAGATAATAAATATATTTATAATCATTTAATTAATTTATTTACTGATTTTAAACATATTATTAATTATAGTTTTGAATCATCTCTATTAGAAAAGTATGAGAAAGAACAAAAAGAGAAGAATCAAACAATAGTAACAAAACCAAAAGTAATAAAAAAAAAGAATAAATCAATTTAAAATATTAATTATTATTTAATTTAATTAATTTTATATACCATTTATTATAAACCAATAATAATTCATTAATGGCGTTCCAAATGCTGAAAACCCTACCCCTGTAGATGGTGTTGTTGTTATTGGTGTTACTCCTAAACCTGCACCTATATTTACATAACTAGTTAATATTATTGCTCCTAATGTTACTGCTGTTGTTAGTACTGAATCAGTTCCACCACCATTAAAAATACTTATTCCGCATATAGCTTTTGACCCGCTTGATGGTAAATATACTACTCCCCCTGTATTTATAAAAAAATCATTTGTTATTGTTAAATCTCCGTAAATGTAAGTTTTAGCGTAAGCTGTAATATTATCTTGTGGTTGAATTGCTAAAACTTCAGCAATAGGAGTAGTAGAAGAATTATATGAAAATAATTGAAACCAACTATCAACTAGTCCACCCCCTGAACCATTTACAGCTCCAAACATTGAAAATCTTTGAGAAGTTGCATTATTAGAAATAAAATTAATTAGTGATGATGAAGCTCCTATTGATGTATTTGTACTAATATTCAATACAGTTGAACCATTTAAAGAATCCATATTTATACTAGGAGTTGTTAAATTAATTACATTTGGTGTTATTAAATTTATATTACCTGATGGGGTATTTAATCTAACATTATTATCAATTATTACTACATCATTTGTTGTAAAAGTTCCAGTAGCTGAAATATGAAATTTATTATCCACTGAGGCTAATCCTAATGTCCATTGTTGAATTGTATTTTGAATAAATCTAATGTATGAGTTATTTGAAGCTTGAGAAAATATACTAATAAGAGATTCTGAATTTGGGGTATTTGAAGTATTAAATATATTTATAGCATTGTTTGAACCTGCATTATTTAAAACCATTGTAAAAGCTGGGGTAACTGCTTGAATAAAACCAGTTGGAGCAGTTAAATTTATATTAGGTGTACCTATTACACTATTACCACTTATAGGACCAAAAAAACCACCTAAAGCGGTAACTGTATTAACTTCTATATTTAAACCTGAACTATTATTTTCTAAGTCTATTAAAGATGACATTTATATAAGATATATATATATAATATAATTTTATTTTTTTAATTTATTATCCAATATTGAAATACTGTTCCAGCTAGTCCACTAACATAAAATGATGTAAACGGAATTATATAAACTAAATTTAATGCTCTTGTAAAAACAATTACACTACTCGGATTTTTGTATGTTAAAAAAATAAAAGATCCTACATTAACATTACTATTTAATGTAACTGAATTTGTATAACCGTATCCCATTGTACTAAAAGGAAGTGAAGGAGAAATATATAATCGATTTGCTGTTACACTTCCTTTAAAATTTACATTTCCTAATCCATCTAATATCATAGAATCATTTGAACTAAAAGAGCCAGAACCATTTAAATGAAATTTATTATCTATTTTACTTACACCCATAAACCAATTTGTTATTCCTGATTGAATAAAATTTATATATGGATCATTATTACCAGTTACTAAAAGAGTTAAACGAGAATTAGAATTATTATCAATTGTTGAATTTGTCAAATTTATTGATATTGTTTGTGATGGAACTTTATTTTGTATATAAATATTTTCATAACATGTTATATAACCTTCTAAAAATAAATCACCAACATCACTAAAAATAATAATATCATTTGTTGAAAATGTATTATTATTTACCATATGTAAGTACCCATCTACTCCCGCATTTCCTATTGTCCAATTATTTGATAAACTAGATTGATTAAATTTAATAAATGCATCATTTGAACCATTTGAATTAATAGTTAAATAAGCTGTTGAATTGATGGCTGAACTTAAATTTGTTATTTCTGATGAAACGTATGAATTTGTTGATGTTTGTCTTTGTATAACTGTATTAGAATTATTATAAATTGCTCCTAATGTAGCATTTAAATTTATATTTGGTGTTCCTGTAACTGTATTAAATATAACAGGACCTATAAAACTTCCTGCAGTTATTGAACCTAAAGCGACTATATTATTAACTCGAATATTTAAAGAATCACTATTCATTTGTAAATCTATTAAACTTGACATTATATAAAATACTATTATATAATATATTTATTAATTTATTAATTTATAACTAAATAAAAAAAGGTTGCCCCTGCGTCTCCTGTTACTGTAAAACTTACACCATTACTAATAACAGTTACATCTAACGGCTCAGTACGTCCGCCAGCAACTGAATAAGTACAGAATATTTTTGATGATGCTGTTACTTTTGTACATGGAACAACGCCAACAGTAGCAATACCGACGGAATCACCTCCAGCCGATAATGTTGCTATATTAATATCTGAAAGATTCATAACATCACATGTTACATTAACACATGATAAATCTCCTGTAGCATTTACATCTACACATCCAACATTTCCAGACGCATCAACGTTAACACCTGATAAATCTCCTGTAGCATTTACATCTACACATCCAACATTTCCAGACGCAACAACGTCAACACAACTTATATTACCTGAACTAATAACACTAGAAGCGCCTATAGTTTTTACATTAATTTCTAAACCTGCACTATTGTTTGTTAAATCTACTAAAGATGACATTTATATAATACTAATATATAAAAAAAATAATATTAATATAATATATATGTCAAAACTAAAAAAAACATTAAATTATTATGATGAAGGACAAATCCAAAGAGTTAAAACCTCAACATCTAAAGAAGGAGCAATATATTATAATATATCTATTCAAAGCGGATTAAGTTCTCAAAATGGTGGTGTTTTAGCTTATTATAGAGAATCTAAATTATCTTCTATCTTAGATAAATGTAATGATTATTATATGTCTGTTGCTCGTTTTTCTGTTACAACTAATACAATACCTTTATTAATTCCTAAAGTAGTAATAGGACAAGCTAATATAAATAAATTAATCTATACTTTTACAATAAGATATAATGGTATTGCTTCATTACCTATAAATGTTACTTATGTATCTCAAAATACAGTTACATCGTTACCATTACCCCCATTAGTATCACAAGATACATCTGGAAGTTATTATTTTATCTATAATGTTGATTCATTTTTACAAATGTGTAATACGGCAATAGCAACCGCTTTTGCTTCTATTGTTACACCTGTAGGCTCTCTACCTCCATATTTTCAATATGATCCAATAACACAATTAATATCTTTGGTAGCTCAACAAGCTTATTATGATCAAAATCCTGCAACTGGTCCATTATTACCAATTTATTTAGAATCAAATTCTGATGCACAATTGTTATTGACAAGAGGTATAAATTCAATATATAATGGTTATTTTGCTACAAATGCTTTTAGATATAAAATATATAATAATAAAAATAACTATTATAATCCTTCAAATTTAGTTGTATCTTCACCGCCTTTATATTTAATAACTACAAATGATTTCTCTTTGTTTGATTTATGGACCCCATTGAGTGCAATTGTATTGACAAGTGGTACTATCCCTACAAGAGATGAAAATATACAGCCCCCTAATGTAACAGGGAATGTTAATCAAAATGTTGGTTCATCTACTATAACCAGCCAAAAGATAATTACAGACTTCGAGCCTGATTTCTATCAAATAATGCAATCAAGGGGAATAATTCAATATGGTGTAACTGGTAACGGAAATATGAGATTTATAAAATTAGAATCTTCATCACCTTTAAATACTATTGATTTACAATTTAATTGGCTTGATGATATTGGAATTTTAAGACCTTTATATCTTTTTTCTGGTATTTCTTCTATTAAATTGGTTTTTGTTCCTAAAAATCAAGTTGATTCTTTTAAATTGGATGAATCTTTATTTAATTAAAAATAAATTAAATATAATATAATTAATTAAAATAATTAATTAAATTAAATATAAATATATATTATATATAAAAAGACATGTCTTTCAACGTCCCTCGTTTGCACCCTGTTTTAGTGGTAGACCCTCTTATTGATTTCGATACAAATCCTATGTTTACAGTAGGAAAAGCAGCGAATAATAACCAATACTATGCAGTTAATTCAAATAACTTCTCTCAATCATCTTGCTCTTTTCAGGTCAATTTAAATGGTAGTTCATCCGTTTCAGATAGAAATTTCTTACTATCTTGCCCTGTTGCTGTTGCTTTTACTGGTACCGTATCAATTGGTACAAATTTATTACAATCAAACTTTGATGCTTTTGCTTCATTACCATTAGGTAAAGCTATGGCTTCTTTAACTGTAACTTTAGGAACTCAACAAGTTACTATATTACCCAGTGATATGTTAAGATGCTTTGAAAGATACATACCCATGATGAGAAAGTACCTTGATAACTCTCAATCACCTATTATGCCAGATTACTCGCAAAATTATGCTGATCTTACAGCAACCCAAAGAAATCCATTGAATACATTTAACTTTGGTGTTGATCAAATACAGTCTCGTGGTGCTTTTCCTATTACAGTTGTATCAAATACATCAACCGCAGCAACTATAACAGCCGTTTTAACTGAACCTTTGTTTATATCTCCATTATTACAAAATTTCAGCCGTAAATGTGGTTTATCACATTTAACAAACATAGCTATAAATATCTCTTGGAATTCTGGAAATTTATTATCTAGAATGTGGAGACATAACCCAACTAATACAACTTTAACAGCTGTAAATGTTTCATTCCCATCTGCTCCAACTCTTTATGTAGTTCAATCATTACCATCCTTATTAATGCCTGTACCTCCAGTAGTAACATTAGATTATGATGAAATTATATCATATCCAAATGCACCTCAATCAGCTCCAGCATATGGCGCTTCTGCTCAAGCAACATCACAAACATTACAATTATCAAGAATACCAAAAGAAGCATATTTATATGTAACTGATTCTAATGGTAATGCTACTTTTAACCAGAATATACCCGATAGATTCTATGTTATAAATGCTGTCGTATGTAGTTTCAACACCCAAACCCTATTAAGCGGAGCATCAATATATGATTTATACAAAATAAATTGTTCAAATGATTCAAATCAAACTTGGTTAGATTATTCTGGTTTGGCTATGGGTGGAGCGTCCGCTATGGGTGTAATTGGTACATCTGGATCACCATTATGCTTAAAATTCGGAAAAGATATTCCGTTGCCCTCTGAAAGTTGGGCTGTGGGTAAATTTGTATGCCCATGTACTTTTTAAAAGAAAGTGCTTCTATAACCTATATGCGGGAAGTTCCTAAAGCTTTAATTACTACCTATTCAATGAAAATTAGAATAGGGATCTCGTTTAATTGACGAAACCGACAGTAAAAAGATTAAAGATATATGGATAATCCGCAGGGAAACGCCTAAACCTTATTATTTTGGTATGGTGAACCCTCAACGACTTCATGGTTATCATGCTGAGAGATTTAATAAATCTCTTTGACGTATGAAAGGTAAAGTCTAGACCCTTTGAAATTCCTCGAAAGAGGGGGTATAAACCGACAAATGTCAAAGCTAATATACAATTTCAAGTAACATTCCAAAATAACAATCCTACCGCATTAGCTGGAGGTTGGCAAGTAGTTTTATACGTTATTATTGTATATTCTGGTGCAATTAACTTTTATGGACAAAATAATAGTTTAATTGTAATAGCTCCATTAAGTGAATCAGATGTAGAACACGCACAAAAATTAGATAGACGTATACACTATGATGTAATAAGAGATCAATCGTTAAACGGTGGATCATTCTTTTCAAATATAAAGAACTTTATTCAAGATAGAGCAATACCATTTTTAAAATCTGTAAGAAATCATCCATTATATAATACTGTTTCTAGTGTTGCTAAAGGAATAGGAAAAAGATCAAACAACCCTTATATTAAAGCTGCTGCACACGTAGCCGATGCAATTGGTTTAGGTGATGGCGTAACTGGTGGATCAAGAAAACGTAGAGGAAGACCCTTAAAAAAAAATAAAAGAGGTGGAGCAATGGCAACTTCTGCAATGTTAAAAAATTCTTTATTAGGAAGAGGCGATATTGATAATGATGATCTTGAAGGAGCTGGAGAAGTTGAACAAGGATCAGTACAAAAAAAACGTGGTCGCCCAGCTAAAATAATGCAAAGAGAAAATGATTGTGATTCATTAGCTGATGCGTTCGATGAATTTGGAGAATAAAAAAATTTCAATAATTAAGAATAATTTTGATGTAATAATTATGTTGTTATAAAAAAATTGTTATAAAAAAATAAAATGTTTTTTAATTGTATAGTATTCATCTATTTTTAATTTTACAATGGTTTCTTCTCTTTTGTAAATAATTTTATTTTAATATAAGATTTGTAATTTTTTAATTTTATTATTTTTTAATTTAATATAAGAATTGTAATTTTTTAATTTTTATTTTAAAATTGTTATAAATTTATTGTTGAAACAAAATTGTTCATTTTTGATAGGGAAATCGTTGAAATTTGAATTTACCCCAAAAATACCCCATTTTGTTATATTATTAACAACTTATGTAAAATTTCAAGAAGTTAAAAATGATTTAATAAAAGAAATATAATATAATAAAAAAGTAAAATTAATAAAAATTGAAAGAAAAAAATTGATATAAAAAAATAAAATCTTATTTAATAATATAGTAATAATTAAATTGTTATTATAAATTTTTAATTTTTCAATGGTTTCTTCTCTTTTGTAAATATATATTTTATTTTTATTTTATTTTATTTTTATTTTAATATAAGAATTAATTTTTTTGTTATTTTAAAATTGTTATAAATTTTTTTGTTATTTTAAAATTGTTATAAATTTATTGTTGAAACAAAATTGTTCATTTTTGATGGAGAAATCGATGAAATTTGAAAATACCCCAAAAATACCCCATTTTGTTA
>Ga0247843_1004190_pt1 | contig 21976 bp, 22 predicted proteins | sample LaCruzMarch2017__FD_192420 | JGI IMG/M metagenome (GOLD analysis project Ga0247843, IMG submission 192420) | Freshwater microbial communities from meromictic Lake La Cruz, Castile-La Mancha, Spain - LaCruzMarch2017_8m | ecosystem: Environmental > Aquatic > Freshwater > Lake | place: Spain...
ATGCATCTCGGGCAGTCTCTGCCTGGGATCCAAGCTGTTTTCAGAGGTCTGTCAAGAGCGGAACTGCCCCGGAGCTTTCTCCCCCCCTGAACAGTTACCAGGGACTTTGTGGCAGACATCCGCTTAGCCGGCATCACGCCTGATGTGACGCAGAACATTCAGGCCCGCCGTGGCTCCGGCATCGACGGACGCACCGCTCGCCACCAGGGCTACGGCAAGTCGATCAACGCAAGGAAGCTGATTTAGCAGGTGTATGGCTGGATCAAACAGGCCGCCGGACTGCGGCAAATCAAGGCCAGAGGCCGATCCCGGCTGGGAGCGATATTCCGGTTGCACGTGGTGACCTACAACCTGATCCGCCTAGCCAACCTGCTGAGCCCTCGGGAGGTGATGGCATGAAACGGGCAAAGCCTGCCAATCTGAACTAATTCAGCCTTTGGTCAACGGTGGTAACGCCAGCAGGACCAACCCGCACTGCCGAACCGGCCTGCCGATGAATCTGCTGAAGGCCATGGCAGATCAACACGACTTGGCAGAGCTCGGATTGGCGAGTATTTCAGCAGGCTCCTAAACCGATCATTCGAGAGGCAGGGCAAAACTGGCAAGATATTTCCGCCTAATATCGAGATCTATCTGCTCGTAGACTTCCAAATCAGAACAGCGAGGAGAGAATCTAACACTGTGAGCCGAAGTAGACCCCATTGCAAAGAATGTGTTGACTGATTGAAAGCCAATAATGAGCTCAACTGGAACCACGGAAAACTTAATAGAAGAGGAAATAACGTTAAACCCACGCCTCCTCAGACGCTCCGCAAGAAATTCCGCTTGATTGTATGACTGCCTTGGATGTGCTTTCAAGAAGATTTGAGCAGACCTGTCTAGATACCTAAGCAAGTACTCTTCATACATCCGAACCTCCCTACTGCTGATCAGTTGAAACAAAGGAACAAGCAGAATAGAAGAATGTTTTTCTGCGGCAGACAAGTCCCAACTAGAAAATAGTCTTCTAAGGAGGTTTTTAAGTAAGTACGCAACTTGCGATAACTTGGAGAAAAAGGGATGGGGCCGAATCCAGCCTGACTCGCTTAGATTTGACAAGGCAACAAGAACGAGATGCTGCCTAGTAATTAGTGTGTCCCTTGGAAGCAAATCTTCAATGCATGGAAATAACAAGCTAGAAGCCTCAAGGACATTCAGCAAGTAAGATGCTGGAACAATATCAAGGATGCCGACAATCGAATCCAAGGGATATTTGAATGCCGAGAAGTCTGGCGGGCTGTGCAGGACAATCCTGTTAAGCCTTTTCCTGCGTCTTTGAAGCGAATCGTCGTCAGGGCCGGGCAATAAGGCGTCAAGGGTCCCAAACCCATCCCCGTAGCATATAACATCGGCATTCCTGCATAGGTCGATCATAGCCTCATTAAATGGCTGCCAGTTTCGACATACGTAGATTGCATCAGCAGCCTCCAAGTGTTTTAGATCTGAGGTGCCTGGAAATTTGGAAGATGGGTTGCTAGATGTTAGGGATAGATTAATCCCTAGGACAATGGTTTGGCAGAAGCTCCATTGTGATGCAATTATTTTGGTGGCATTAATCAACTCAATATAATGCTCCGAAAAGAGTCCCCCGATGACAAGAATGTCTTGCACTGGGCTTGTACCTTGCGTGCATAGCTGATACTTCAGGATTGCTATTGCCGAGAGCAGTTGAGTTGGGCCTTGAGCCGTGATAACTCGCATAATCAAAGAAGGATTAGACTCATCGTCCATCATCTAGCGAAGCGGCAGCAGTCTATCGAATTGCAATGCCGCGCTTAAGGTAATGATAACTTCCAGTCCAAGCACTTGCCACCTTCGACTACTTCACCATATCGCGCGCCGATGGCAGAAGCGGCTACATCAAGTAGTGCCTATCGTGATGGGAGGACATCTGACCGTAGCTGCGACCAAGGCACTATTGGAAGTGTGCGGGAGAGGGCTGCGATGCCGAGAAAGGGGCAAACAGAGCAGTTTCTCATCCCTCAGAGCAACTTCAAAAGGCACAATAGATCGCCACAGTTGAATGCAAGCCGCGCTGAGCGCCCAAGCAATTCCCGATAGAGTTCCGGCGGCGCACCATGATCGAGTCACATAATCCAAATGTTCGCCTCATAAACACTTCACCTTCAGCAATGTCTGCAGCGGCATAGATTGATGGACGGAACACCTTATTCTTCTGCTCCCCCTCCATAGGCCGATAACGTACATCTCCCAGCGCCTGCCAAGCCCGTTCGGTTTCGCTCACATGGGTGGCCGCTCTACAGGCTCCATGAAAAGGCGGGGTCCACCCCTCCATCAGCGCGGGCGAGAGTGAAGTGCTTCTCCACCACGCTGGCAATCATGGCAACAGGAGCAACGGCCACGCCCACCCCCATGGTGTGGTCGCTCAAGCCCACCCCACAGCCAAACAGCTCACGCAGGTGGGGGATGGTGCGGATGCTGGTGTTCTCGAGACTGGCGGGGTAGGTGCTGGTGCTCTTGAGCAGTACCAGCTGGGAGCAGCCGGCGGCATCGCGGGCGGTGCGCACGGCCGAGTCAAGTTAGCCGAAGCTGGCCATTACAGCGGAGATGATCAGGGGGTTTCCGGTGGAGACGGCTTTTTCGATCAGCGGCAGGTGGTTAGTTTCGAAGCTGGCGATCGTGAGGGGGGGGGAGGCGAGGTCTTCCAGGCAGACGACGGCGTGTTCTTCAACCGGTGAGCTGAAGCAGCTCAGGCCCAGCTCATGGGCACGCTCCATGATCGGCCTGAGCCACTCCCAGGGGGTGTGGGCCTGCGGATAGTGGTCGTTTAGGTTCTGGCCGGCCCAGAGGTAGTCGGGATCACTGAACCCGACTCTGCTGCCGCGCACGCGCAGTGTCGAAGGCTGGCAGCCACAGCTGAGTGAAAACATTCCGCAGTGGGCTGAGCGGCTCCCCTTGAAAGTCCAGTCTGCCACTCGCAAACATCAAAGCAGCTTTCAGGCCAAGAAAAACCTAAGACTTTGGGCTCCCTCTACTCATTCAAGTCTTTCAGATGAGCTGATCCAGGCTGAGAGGAGCTCCGCAGCTGTAGGCCTGGCGAGCCTTGCGCCCCAGCAGTTGCGCAAAGAGGCTAGGTGGCGCCCCATGGCCTGGTCGCACAATGCGGATGTTCTCCCGAGTGAAGGTCTCGCCGGCCGCGATATCTGCGGATGCATAGATCGAACGCCGAAACACCAGACTCTTCTGCTCAGCTTCGGTGGGGCCGTAGCGCACCTGTCCGAGACCCTGCCAGGCACGCTCGCTCTCCTGCACCAGGGCTGCCAGTTCAGCAGGTTCCAGTGAGAAGGCACTATCCACACCACCTTCCCTACGGGAAAGCGTGAAGTGCTTCTCGATCACCGTGGCGCCAAGAGCAACAGCGGCAACAGCCACACCTAGCCCCATGGTGTGATCAGAAAGACCAACCTCACAGCCGAACAGCTCGCGCAGATGGGGGATGGTACGGATGTTGGTGCTCGCGGGTGTGGCGGGATAGGTGCTAGTGCACTTGAGCAGAACCAGATCGGTGCAGCCAGCAGAGCGAGCCGTAGCCACCGCCTGCTCCAATTCACCGAGGCTGGCCATCCCCGTGGAAATGATCAAGGGCTTGCCTGTAGTCGCAGCTTTGGCAATCAGCGGAAGATGGTTGTTTTCAAAGCTAGCGATCTTGTAGGCCGGCACATCGAGCTCCTCGAGGAAGTCGACTGCCGACTCATCGAAGGGCGAGCTGAAGCACGCCATCCCATGCTGCCTGGCCCGCTCGATGATCTGTGCGTGCCACTCCCAAGGCGTGTGGGCCTGCTGGTAGAGATCGTGCAGGTTTTTGCCGCTCCAAAGGCTGCCGGGATCCGCGATATCAAAATCACCGCCTCGCACATTCAGGGTGATGGTGTCTGCGGTGTAGGTCTGCAACTTCAGGGCATGAGCGCCCGAAGCCGCTGCAGCATCCACAATGGCCATAGCCCGATCCAGGCTCTGGTTGTGGTTGCCGCTCATTTCGGCAATCACAAACGGAGGGTGCGCAGAGCCGATAGGCCGACCGGCGATTTCGATGGTCATGGAGATACGGGATCAGACGATGAGCAGAACAACAAGATCTCCATCGTGGTGGAGTCATCAGCTAGTTGGCCGCGGGTTGGAAACACGAGACCGCTGAAGAACTCATTGATGCGGGTTGATAGGCTCACTATGGTAGGGCCAGGTTCCGCTGTTTAAGCAAGAAAGTTGCAAACGAGTAGCTGACGTTGCCCCGGCCGCGAGTGCTGATGCAACTGCGAGTTGCTCAAGGAGTCCGCCTTCGCTTTTGGGGCAGTTAGCAAGCATCAAGCGGGGCTGATGCTGACACCAAGGGATTTGGCTTGAGACTCATCTCCGGGAGTGCCCAGTCTAGTTTAAACCGATTCGGATCATGGGAGCTTATATTCAAAAGGCATTTCGGCGGTGTCTGATCGCCTACGAAGCCGAGTGAACTCATCTTTTGGCGGCACGAGTCTGAATCCGAGCAGGTCCTTCTGCGTATTGGTCAAGGTCGCAAATACGTCTCCTGGTGTATTTCGCATGAAGTCAAACGATGGCTTGATAAACCACCTCGCATAACCCAGTGCAACTCCCCAACGGCTTGCGCCTGAGCAGTTTTGTCCACCACCGTGCCACAGGTTGGCATTGAATACGAGCGCTGTGCCACGTTTCCCTGTAATGAGCCTCTCGTCGGGATGGAGCTGTCCATCGGGTGCGAAGCTCCTGAGCTTGTGGCTACCCGGAACCACTCTGGTAGCACCGTTATCCAGGGTGAAATCGTCGAGCATCCAGAGCACGTTGACAATCAACGCGTAGTTGACGCCGGGTAGGTTGCTGTCAAGATGCAGCTGCTGGCCGGGATGCCCCTTCAGCGGACAGCGGGCCGAGATGTTGTTGAGATAGTATGGCTCATCGTTGTGGTAAGTGCCTTCACGCAACACCACATCCAATAGCGACAGCACCTTCGGCTGCTCAAAAAGCCTGAACCAGGCGATATCCTTATTATGCATGTTGAAGACGACCTTCTCCCCAGTCTTGTCCGAAAGCGTTCCTGCCGTTGTATTCGCATTCGCGTAGCGAGGGGCGAAACGGCTATAGTCAGCCTCGAGCAAATCCTTGTACCGCTGGCATTCGTCGACCGGAAGCAGCTCCGGCAATATCGTATATCCGTGCTCTTCTAACTCTGCAAGATGTCTGTTCATCAACTTGCCTCTGCGTAGATGGTCACTTGACGTCCAAGCCCGATGGCCGCCAGTGTCGCGTAGAATTTTCTTAGTTCCTCGGAGCGACCGAGCCGCCGCAAGTTGACTTCGAAATTCACTCGCCGGCGGTGACATGCCTTCCCGACGGCGGTGTCGCCGACGTAGTTGTCGCCAAACAACAGAAAGATCTCGAGCGGAAAAGATGCCTCGGCATAGCACACCTCGAATCCGGTCCCTTCTAGAAGATTGGTAAGTGTCTCGCGATTGAAGTAATTGAGATGACCTGGCGGAGCGACCCACCAGTCGCTCAAGCCGTGAAGATCTCTGCCAGCAGTCTGGAACGCATTGAATTCGTTTGGGACATCAATCACGATCATGCCACCTGGCTTCAAAACGTCCGACCGGATCTCCCGAAGGATCGATACCGGGTCCGCAAGGTGCTCGAGAACATTCATAAGCGTGACAACGTCGAAGCGGCGTTCTTCGAAAACAGCCATTTGGCCCATGCCCGCGTGTCGCACATTCAAACCCTTCTTCGTCGCAAACTCCACGGCCTCTGGCGCTGGATCAAAACCATAGCAATCCATGCCGAGGTCACGGAGGAAAAGCAGTGCCTGAGCCCATCCACACCCAACGTCGAGCAACGAGGTACCAGCGAGTGGCCGTAAACGCAGCCGCTCAATATTCGCAGCCATTTGCCCCCACATGCCGTGATAGAAATCTGCATCTTCGAGCTGCACTTCCAGCGCAGAATCATTGAACTTCTTGTAATCGCCGGAATAGAACTCTGCTGAATAAAAGGCAGTTATCTCCTCCGCACTCGGGGTTGGCCTTACTTGGAGGAAACCAAATTCAAGATTGGGGACGAGGTCGTAATTCATGGGCTGGTAGAGTATTCATCCGTGATGTACGCGGCAGCCTTCCGCCATCCTAAGTTTGCCACAACATCGAGTATCGAAAGGTGGCTTTCATAGCGAGACTGCCTCCATTGAGTATACGGCTGGGGCTCGTAACGCTGGAACTCGAGGGCAATTGAAGTGCGCTCTGTGAATTGGTCAGCTGCAAGGTAGCCGGCCGCGCCTCGCGGAGATAGATAACGTTTTGCGCCGAGTCGACTTAGGATGGCGATGAGCCTTTCCGTCCGGAATCCTGGAATACCAAGCTCGCTTGAGCAGACCGTCTCTGTCCCAATCCCTAGAGCAGTCAATGCACTTTTGATCAGTGCGACGTTGAGGTCTGCCAGTCGGTCGAACGACGTCTCGCCGATGATCGCAAGGAGCGGTGCGAGATCAGCCGCATGGGGGTGGCGCCCGTAGTTGTGTTCAATCAAGCGCAGCTGCTTACTCCGCCAGCCTCGTGAGTCGTCAACGTAAGTCTGTGCGATGGTCTTGGTCAGCTCACCGTGCCGGATCGGTACGGTGAGCCAGTGTGGATTGCCAGCAACTAATACGCGGTTCCTATTGTGCCATGAGCCCTTCTCGTATTGAGCATCGTTGAGGAACACGAAGCAGTCCGCACGTGCGACGAGATTGAAGTACCCGGCCCACGGTAAATAGGTCGGCTGCATGATCGCGACTATCATCAGTCTATCCACTGATGCGCGTGGAGGACGAAGGTGTGCTGGTCGCGTTGCATGCCATTGCTGAGGGTCACGCGCTCGGTTCCCTTGAATACAAACCCCGCCTTTCTGTACAGGCTGGCAGCAGTGTCGTTGTGAGGAAGCGTATGCAAGCGAACTTCTTTGAGATCCGCTGTATCGAACGCCCAGCACAGCGCAGCCTGCAACGCATGCCAACCGATGCCGCGACCCCGCGCGTCCATCGGACCGACGTACATCTGTAGATACGCACGAGTTTCGTCGGTATCTAGATGGAGAAGTACGTTACCGCTATGCCGCTCGTCGGGGCCGATGATCGCGAAGATCACTACCTGCGGATTCGCATCGACCCATGCGCGGTGGGTCTCAATCGTGGTAGTTCCGGTGTAGCCAAAGCCCTCACGCACGCTGGGGTCATTTAACCACTCAACAGTGGAAGCGTCATGTGCTGGTAAGTAAGCTTTAAGCTGGACGGGTCCAAAAGATAATTCTACCGAAGTCGCAAGGTCGGCAACATGCGCTTGAAGCATGGCGCGGCACACTCTCCTGACACCCTTGCCGTCGACCGCATCGAGGCTGCGTTCGTGCAATGTCCTGAGGCGGATTGCGTCGCCGAGGAATGCTTCTGTAGAGTTCGCAATTTGGTCGTTAGAGACTTCGCTTGCTACTCCCGCATAGACGCAGAATCCCTCTGCATGGAGACGCTGGAGCACTGCAACCTGCGTTGGTGCGACCGCGAAGTACAGTGATGGCAATCCGATGCACGCTCGCTCCCAAGTCGTCATGCCCGGCGCACCTAGCGCGACGTCGCAAGAAGCAATGTGATCGGCCATTGAGGCAACGTTCGCCTGCCACTTGAAGCGCCCAGGAAAGCGACAGGCGAGGGCTTCCAGCCTTGATATTGAGGGATACGAACAGCCAATAACGGCGGAAATCTGTAGATTCGGCTGATGTTCGAGAATCACTCGTGCGAAGCGCTCGGTTAACGCGTGCTTATCCACGCTCCCGAAGAAGAGATGCATGTGGCGCGGTGCACACGTTGGCGAAGTCGTCAGCCGTTTGCGGCGGGCGGATTGGAACTCCGGGCGTAGCAACGTGTAATCGGTTCCAAGCAGCAGCCGGCAGCCCTCGTTCACAAGTGGACGGTAGTGATCCTCGTGCGCCCCATAGCCTTGGTCGAGCAGCAGGTCGGCTTCATGCGGCCGGTTGGCGAGGTCATCAATTACCATCAGCTGCCGAGCCAAGGGCCGCATCTGGGCCTCCCAAGCAGCATCCAGCTGGTAATGGTCAACCACCAGCCAATCCAGATCTAGAGGCTCAAGCTCCGTCGGTCTATCGGAGACTATGCTGTGGCCAGAGCGCAAAACATCGTGAACTGCGTCTTGGTCCTCAGTGCCAAGGCTAAACGTAATTCGAGCCCCGTAATTTCGCAGCGCAGCCGCCAGTGTGAGGCACCTCATCACGTGCCCTTTACCGGCCCGCACGCTGCCGTCCATGCGGAATGCGACGTTCAATTCAATCGCTTAAAGCCATTGTGACAAACTGGGCCATGGAGCAGCTCCGCAACGTCGCGTCCGTTCTCGCAATCACTGATTAGAGCGAATACGTGTTCGAGCTCCTGGAAGTACCCTTCGAGAACTTCTGCGGTGTGCTCAGTGCTCACGTATACGCTGTTGCCCGCGAGATATCCCTTCGAGAGCATTTCTTGCGTTGTCAGCGTCTTGTACTCGGCCGCGTAGTCACTAGTGAATGAATAGCCTGCCAATGCAGGTAGGCCCCATATGTCAATCGCAAGGTCATACTTGTTTGCGAGTGCGCGCCATCGCTCTTTGATCGTATTTCCGGTTGCACTGATGTAGTCCCAAGACTTAATGCGCTCCATTACGTCGAGAGTTTTGAGAGCGGCAGTCGGTCCGATTCTCTCAGTCCAAAACGTGCTACTAATGAAGCTTGATTGGGCGGCTTCCATAACATTCCTGCGGCCAATTATTGCGGTAATTGCGTATCCATTGCCCAGCGCCTTGCCGAACATAGCCATGTCTGGCTCCACCCCATATAGCTTATGCAGTCCACCGAAGGTCTGACGAAAGCCGGACGTACACTCGTCGAAGATGAGGACAATACCGCGAGCGGTCGCGAGCTCACGTACTTTATCGAGAAAGCCGTCTTTTGGAGCTACATTACGCTGCACCTCCATCTTGATCACACCTATGTCGTGTGAATTGATGAGTTCTTCTAATTCGTCTAGGCGATTGTAGCTGAATGGATAAATCGTGCCGCGGAGGCTGTCGGGCACGCCGCTTGGCTCTAGGCCTGGAAGAAGATGGCCCGCCAGGGTTTTCTCTCCGCTGAGATTCGCTGATAGGTACCAATCATGCCACCCATGATAACCACAGAAGGCCACCTTATGCTTGCCGGTGGCAGCGCGTGCGATGCGAATTGCGATTGCGTTCGCCTCCCCGCCTGATCTGGCAAATCTCGCCATATCCGCCCACGGGTGCAATTCAATGAGGCGCTCGGCTAGGCAGACCTCTTCCGGACAATTGAGCGTACTCATATTGCCGGCACTTACGGTTTGGAGGACAGCGGCATCTACTTCCGGATGTCCGTATCCGAGGATGTTTGTGCCAATCCCCATGATGGTCATGTCCGTGAACTCGTTGTTGTCAAGATCCCATACCTTGCAGCCTTTTGCTCTGCTGAAGTAGGAAGGCCAATGTTCTGGTAGGAACATTTCCGGGCGTTTGGACAACAGCATGTTTCCCCCGGGAATGACACGTTTTGCCCGCTTCCATAGTTTTTGACCAGTACCTATGCAAGACCCCTCATTTCTTACTAGGTGCCTGTTCGCCGAGAACAACTTCGGATGTTGAGTTAGTAGCTCGGCGATTTCTTCCCAGCTAAAGTCACGCCGTGGTTCGAAGTGTCTACACACGTTCCGGATCACCACCAGATCCTCGCGCTCGTCAACTGTCCAGCGCTCACCCGACAAGTCCTGTGGTATGGCTACGTTGACCTGGGTGAAGCTTCCGCTCTCGCGGATAAACGGAGTCACGTGTTCTCTGTGCGCCAGCACGGTCGCCTCTCTGAATGCGCTGTCTAGCGCTGGAAAACGGAATGCTTCCACGTCGAGTCCATCAGGGAAAGTCGGCGGTGAAACGTTTGAAGCGTAGACAGCATCGGAAGCCAGGAGCGCATCGACCACTGCATCGACCACTGCTGGATCAACCAGCGGACAATCCCCCGTAATGCGCACAACCACGTCAGCACCGGATTCCTGCGCGGCACCATGGTAGCGAGCAAGGACGTCATTCTCGCTGCCACGGAACACGCTCACACCTAAGCCAGTCACATACTCGACCATCAGATCATTGCGACGGTCGGTTGATGTGGCGACGACGATACTGTCGACGCGCCGAGCAAGGCGGAGCCGCTCGACCAACAGACCAATCATCGGCTGGCCGCCAACCAGTTCCATCACCTTTCCTGGAAACCTGGTAGACCCCATGCGTGCTTGTACCACGGCTACTACCTTTGTCATGCTCTCCATCGTGACGGTTCAACGAGATCGGGGTCTGATGATGAGAGTGCTTGCGGCGGCATCTCGCTCTTAAGGTTACGCATCACAGTCAGTATTTGCTCCAGTTGCACTGCGCTGTCAACGCCAACAACGATATGCGCAATCTCGGGGTGCGACAACACGAAAGAAAGACAGGCTTCGAGCGGCTCACGTCCGCTCTCCACCAGCCAACTCCTCCACAGCTCTAATGTCTCCTTCCAGCGCTCGAAGCCGGCCGGCATGCCTGTTGCAGCGAGAAGCAGAAGGCCTTGTAGGAAAGCGGACCGCGCATGGACCTCAACACCGGCATCGACGAGTGAGACGAGCCACCCAGTAGTCTCAATGCGACGATCAACCACATTGAATGGGGCTTGGACAATATCAAAATCAAAATGCGGTAACAGTAAATCTAAGTCCTCGGGTCCATTAATGGACAGGCCGACCTTAGCGCACAACCCTTCCCCTCGCAGCCTTTGAAGTCCACGGTACAGAGCCTCTCCGTTCCCTCCGGTAAGTTGCCGCGGCCGATGGAGCAAAACTGCATAGAGTGATTTCGTCTCCAGTCGCTGAAGCGAGCCAATTATTGTACGGCGTACCCAACCGCAGACATCATCGCAATCGAGTGGCAACTCAGGTAGCTTTGTGATGACTTGCCACTCATTGATTCCCGTGTGGCCGAGTACTGATTCGCTATCTCCATAGCCAACAGCCGTATCAAGCATATGAACCCCATCTTGAATTGCACGATTGAGGATCAAAGCCACCTCCTCGTCTTTTACCTTCCCTTGCGTATTGGCGATCCCATAATCCATCCCGAACTGGGCAGTGCCAATGGCCAAGCGATTAGCATCCATTTTGTAAAGTCATACCCCCGCGTAGCGACCGAGCAAATCTTTTCGTAACACCGTTGTCGCCCATTGCTGATCATAAGGATCGGTTGCATCACCGGCAGAGAAGCTCCCTGTGAGATTGACTGAGCGACGCTGAATTGTGTGATAAGTGCCTAATGTAGTGAATGCAGAGGCATAGTCCTGCTTGAATGTGTGGATTCCTGGAACATACTTGTATGGGTTCTTTCGCAGGTAAGGTGTATCAAAATCACTAACCACGAGATAACCTCCATCTTTGAGCGTCGCGTCGATGTTTGCGATCGCCTGTGCAAGAGAGCGCCTGTCCACACAGCACAGAACACCTGCCACAATTGCGACGTCATGGTCGTTCCAGGGAAAGCCTTCCTTTTGCCCTACACTGCCTTGTAAGAACTCGAGTGCCGGGAACCAGTGAGCTCCCTCTTCTATTGCGGCCTTCGATAACTCCACGACCCTGCATTTCCATCCCGGGTGGTCTCGCAGAAAACCTGCTGCGACCTTCCCTGCAGCTCCTCCGATGTCGATGAGAGCCCCTTCTCTCTCAACTGGAACATCTTTCAGTGCGCTAAGAACCATGTTGTTTTGTGGTGCTGCTTCCGCAACAGATGCCTTGTTTCTCAGGAACCAGGCATCAGCTTCTTTTTCGACAAAAACTGACTCTTGGCTGATTTCTGAAACATGTTTCGAGTTGGTCATGAGTTCTGCCTGGTTTAAAGTCGATTTGATTGGGTACCGAGTCTAGTGAATTCCGCCGGCCAGCTGGTCGCACTCAGGCAATACGGCAGTTCGATGCTCGCTAGGTCATGACCATAGTTTACACAGTAATTAGCCAAGATCAAGTTTAGCGAATCTACAGGAAGAGGCTGCACAAAGCATTAACTTGCCTTGACTTGCCACTTGAGATCTTATTGGTGTACATACTGGGGAAGCTGGATGTCGCATGTGCAGTCTTTTGGAGGCCGCCATAGCCTGGCTGCACTCAATACTGCTATATGAGTTCATTTTTTTCGGCGTTGTGAAGAAGGGTGAAAATGATGCGCTGTTGCTCATCTTCGAGCAGCCCTGGAAACATAGGCAAGCTAATCGCACTCTTGGCATAAGCTTCCGCTGCTGGGAATTGCCCCTCGGAGAATCCCAGGCGCCGATAGTATGGTTGCAGATGAACTGGACTGTAGTGCAGTTGCACGCTGATGCCAGCTTCGCGTAGGCCCTCAAATACCAGCCGGTGCTGCTCAGGGCTGGCCCTCTCCAGCCGAATCACCGCTAAGTGCACCGCACTCAAAACTTCTTCGGGCACCTCCAAGAGGCGAATGGGCAAAGTTTCCAGGAGTTCCCTATAGCGCTGCAGGAGCCTGTTGCGCTCCGCCACGATCTCCTTGAGCCGCTGGAGCTGGCTAAGGCCTAGAGCCGCCTGGATGTCCGTCATCCGATAGTTGAAGCCTAAATGCTGCTGTTCATACACCCAGGGTCCGGCTGGTGGCCGCTCAAACCGCTTCGCTTCGCGCACGTTGCCATGGCAGCGCAGCTCTGCCATGAAGTTGGCGAGTTGTGGATCGTTCGTGGTGGCTAGACCCCCTTCCCCGGTAGTGATGATCTTCACCGGGTGGAAGCTAAACACAGTGATGGCGCTGTGGTGGCAATTGCCCACAGGCTCACCGCGGTAGTGGCCGCCGATCGCATGACTGGCATCTTCCAGGACCTTAAAGCCGTAGCGATTGGCAAGGACTCCTATCTTTGCCATGTCGCAGCTCGTGCCGGCCAGGTGCACCGGCACCACAATCTTTGGGAGAGAGCCGACCCGCTCGGCCTGCATCAACTTTTGCTCTAAAGCACGCACGCTCATCAGGCCCGTGGCTGGCTCTATGTCTACAAAATCCACAGTCGCGCCGCAGTAGCGGCCGCAGTTGGCGGAGGCTACAAAGGTGACAGGCGTGGTCCAGAGCCGGTCGCCTGGCCCGAGTCCAAGCGCCAAGCAGGCAATATGCAGGGCGCTGGTCGCGCTGTTCACGGCTACCCCATGGCGGGCACCCACCTGCGCTGCCAAGGCCTGCTCAAAGGCAGGTACTGCTGGCCCCTGGGTGAGGAATGGGCTGCGCATCACCTCTACCACCGCGGCGATGTCGGTTTCGGTGATGGTTTGGCGGCCATAGGGGACGATGGGCTGGCCAGCATGTTCAGTCATGGCTCATCAGCACCCCATGCTTCGAGCGCAGACATGCGATTCCGTCAATCTCTGGATAGGCCCATCCTCCTTCGGAACTCCACCAGTAGCCCTGCTGCTTTCGCAGTAGAACACCAGATCGAGGGCAACTAAACTCACATGGCATAGCAGAGAATCTATTCGTTTCTTCTGCTGGTTCGATCACATAGCAGAAGGTAGGATTCATCGAGTTTAGGGAGTTGGGCAATGGGTCCACCGACACCAAGCACGCTCCAACTTCCTCAATATAACGAGGCAGATCTCTCACATAGCCATGCTCCTCCATACGGGCACGCACTTTCTCGCCGGCATGTTCCCAGGATGGTTCAAACAGTATGAGCTTGCGCCGAGCAATTCGCAGTAGTTCATTGAGCAACTCGCGTTCTCTACCGTGATTGGGTTCTAAGGCATGGGAAGTAAATACAACATCAACCGACTTATTGGGCAGTGGCATGCAGGCCATATCTGCTACGAAAAGGTTGAGCTTCATGGCCAGTTCAGCTTTCATCGCCCTTCTGGCAAATCTCCTCCCCACCCGCAGCCGGCTCAAAGCTATATCACAGGCGAGTAAATGAGTCTGGACTGGCAAATAGTGGCTTAAGGCACTCAGCGTTGTTAGTTCGCCAGCTCCGCAATCAAGGATAACATCGTTGTCTGCCAAGTGCCCCCTGGAAAGCTCATGGATGTCGAGTGCATATTGCTCTAGCCACTCGGGATTGTCTAGGGCAATCTTAGTATAACTCCCAGCCTGAATGTCATAGGCGATCTCAATGATTTCAGCTCTCTCCAATCCAATGCCCACTTCACTCAAGATCTTCGTTATATTCTCCTGCCTCTGATAGGCGTGACGCAAGTCTGCAATGTTTGGATAAATCTGCCTAGTCATTTTATGAAAGAATGGTTGAATGGGCTAAACGGGGAGAAAATCCTTATTCACATGCTCGCGGATCAGCTGTCGAAGTTGCTCCACTGTGAGGAACTCAGGATTGGAGCCAGAGTTGTAAGCAAAGCCCATCTCCACCGGCTTGATAAAGATGCCTGCCTGCTGATAGCACCGCAGCACCCAACCATCGCTTGGCAGGATCGCATAGTAGTTGCCGAGGTCAATTGTTGTGAAGCTGTCGGAGGCGGTGATCATTTCTTCGTGGATCTTTTCGCCAGGGCGGATACCAGCAATCGGCTTCTCACAGCTAGGTCCAATTGCCTCAGCCACATCTGTGATGCGGTAGCTAGGAATCTTGGGCACAAACAATTCGCCGCCTAGGGCGTTCTCCAGAGCCCAGATCACCATCGCCACACCTTCACGCAGCGAAATGTTGAAGCGGGTCATCGCTGGATCGGTGATCGGCAGCACGCCGGTTTTGGCCTTCTCCAGAAAGAAGGGAATCACCGAGCCCCGCGATCCCATCACATTGCCGTAGCGCACCACCAAAAAGCGCAGATCACGCCTGCCCTTGATGTTGTTGGCTGCGATGAACAACTTGTCTGAACAGAGCTTGGTGGCTCCATAGAGATTGATTGGGGCGGCGGCCTTGTCTGTACTCAGGGCCACTACCCGTTTCACGTCGGTGTCGAGGCAGGCTTGCACAACGTTTTCGGCGCCGAGCACGTTGGTGTTGATGAACTCGATCGGGTTGTATTCAGCCGCTGGCACCTGTTTCAAGGCTGCCGCGTGTACCACCGTGTCGATTCCCTCAAGAGCACGTCGCAGTCGGTCGCGGTCGCGCACATCACCAAGGAACCAACGCAGCTGAGGGTATTGACTCTCCGGATAGAGCTGCTGCAGCTCCCACTGTTTGAGCTCATCGCGGCTATACACCACAAGCCGCTTGATCCCTGGGAAGCGCATGAGCGTTTCGGCGATGAACGCCTTGCCAAAACTGCCGGTGCCTCCGGTGATCAGGATGCGGGAGCTGGAATCGAAGGTCATCTAAATCAAGCGTGGGCAAGTTTGGTGGTTTGGCTCTGCTGCTGCCAGAGCTGGGCATACAGACCGCCAGCAGCTAACAGACTGTTGTGGCTGCCGCGTTGAACGATGCGGCCCCCCTCCAGCACCAAAATCTGATCGGCCCGCACGATGGTGCTCAGCCGGTGGGCAATCACCAGCACCGTGTGGTGGCGCTCAAAGCGCTCGATGGCCTCCTGCACCAGCTGCTCGCTCTGGCTATCCAGCGCGCTGGTGGCCTCATCGAGGATCAGCAGCTCCGGATCCCGCAGAATCGCCCGCGCCAGGCTCAGCCGCTGCCGTTGCCCGCCGCTGAGCCGATAGCCCCGCTCACCCACCAGGGTGTCGTACCCCTGGGGCAGGCTCTCGATGAAGTCGGCCGCTTGAGCTGCCTGGCAGGCCGCCTGGATCAGCTGCTGGGTGGCCCCCGGTGTGCCGAAGGCGATGTTCTCAGCAATCGTGCCGTTGAACAGGAAGGTGTCCTGACTCACCACCCCCAGCCGCTGCTGCCAGCTGTTGAGCTCCAGTTGCCCAAGCGGGGTGTCATCAATCCAGATCTCCCCGGCAGATGGGGCATAGAGCCCGGTAAGCAGATCGGCAACTGAGCTCTTGCCCGCTCCACTGGGGCCCACCAGGGCCACCATCTGGCCTTTTGGCAGGCTGAAGCCGATGTCGCCCAGGGCGGGGGGGAGCCCGTGGGCGTAGATCAGGTCCACGCCTTCAAAGCGGATCTGGCGCTGCAGCTGCCGGAATGGGATGCCGCCTTGGCGGCGGAACTGCTTGCCTGCCGGCGAAAGGAGCTGGTTGAGCCGAGCCAGGCAGGCACTGTTGTCGGCCAGCAGATTGAAGGTGTCAGCCACACCGCTCAAGCGCCCGTTCAGTCGCTGCAACGCCAGCACGAAGGTGACCAAGCTGGGCAGCACGCCGGTGCTGCGCCCGCCCAGCAGCAGCAAGCTCAGCCCCGCAATGACGGCAATCGCCAGGATCGGCAGGAAGCTGGAAAAGGGTCCCACCACGGACAGCCGCCGCACCTGGCCGCGCATCTGACGCTCCAGCTCTCCCATGCGGGTGCGCAAGTGCTGATCGGCTTCATCCAGCTGGCCGCTGCTGTGCAGCAGGCGCAGGCCCTGGAAGTCTTCTGTGATCCGACTGCTGATCGCCACTTGGGCCTGACTAACAACGTGGGAGCCGGCCCGGATACGCGGCAGCAGTTGCTTCTGCACCATGGTGATCAGCCCAGCCATCACCAACACCGCCAGCAGTAGCCAGGGGGAGATGCCCAACAGCACCACCAGGTAGGTGGCACTCATCAGCACCCCCACCAGCAGGCCACTGCTTAGCTCGATCTGGGCGCGGATGGCCTCAGGGCCTGTGCCGGCGTAGTTGATGAGGTCGCCCACCTTGTAGCCACTGGCGCAGGGAAAGCTGAAACCGAGCACCTGGCTGTGGATGCGCGCGGTGACCAGCGCTTTGCAGCGGGCGGCGAAATAGCCCACGCTCACCTGGCTGAGAAAGCGCGTGAGGCTTTGAAGCGCCTGCAGCAGCACCGCCAGCGCCAGCAGGCTGGCAAAAACTGCTGTGGCCGGCAGCCCGTTCAGCCAGTTCGCCGCGCCGGGCACGCGGCTCAAGATCGGATTGCTGGCCCAGCTAAACGGGGTGCCCGCCGGTGCCGACAGCACTTCAACCGCCAGAAACACCACCGCCAAGGTGGCTCCTTCCGTAAAGGCCTCCACCAGGCTGCTGCCCAGGTTCAGGGCGATCAGCCGCCACTGCTGACGTGCTGTGCTGCGAATCAGTTGGGCAGCGGGCTCCTGGCTGAGCAGGCTCTGCAGCGGCCGTTGGAGGCGGGGCGGCAGGCGCAGGAAGCGGGGGCTTGTGCTGGTCAAGGGTTTGGGGGTTGCAGGTCGTACGGGGCTTGCTGCGTGTGGAGCCTCGTTGGCGGCAGGTGGCTGAGCGGCTTGTTCGGGCTGGGAAGCCTGTTGGCTCAGGGGGATGTGGTGTGTGGCATGTCAGCGATAGACCTTGCGGCGATGGCCGATGCGCACCACCAGGATCACCAGTGCGTTGCACTGCCATTCGTACACCACGCGGTAGTGGCCCACCCGTAAGCGCCGCAATCCTTCGAATTCACCCTTGAGGGCAGAGCCGGCGGCAGGGGGCAGGGGTGTCTCAGAGCAGGTCGATCGCCTCAACCACCCGCACGTGATCAGCCTTGGGGAGTGCGGCCAGCGCTTCGGCGGCCGATCGCTTAATCCGCAGCGAGCAGCGCATCGCGCACCTCAGCCCAGTCGAGAAGAGGGTCGGCAGGGTCCTTCAGGGCTGCCACATTGAAGCGGAGATCCTCGATGTCTCGAGGTAGTACTCAAGCGCTTGGCGAGTGACGTCGGGCAGTCTGGCTGTGACCTGAACCATGGGAACCACCGCGGAGTCGCGGAGATTTCAGTGACATTGCCCTAAGGCCCCCTGGTTGCTCAGGGGGAAACCCCTCCACGGGCCATTCAGATTGAGGGATTGGAGAGAGCAGATGGGGTGTGGCGCAAGCCGAGACGGCTGTGAGCGTCATCAAGTCACCCACGTTCACCGTGACCACCACCTGCTCGCGGCTGACGCAGCAGTGCATGGGCGACGGTTGGCTGACTTGATGGATAAAGGCAAAGGCGCTTGTGTCTTAAGGGTCCCAATAGCGCGTGTTGGTGTTGGCGCGCCGGGCCTCACGCCGGCTGTAGTCGCTCACACTTGGGTTGGCCTGGAGAGGATCGACATGGGCCACTTGCTCCCATAGCTCACGCGGCGCCCAGCGCACCGTGTGCTGCACTCGGTCATGGCGCACCACATGGCACCAACGAGCCAGTCCGCACTGGGGGCAGAACAGTTCCTCCAACCACTCGTCGCTGATGGTAAAGACGGGGTAGGCGCTGATCAGCAGTTTGGCCTTGACCGCGCGCATTCCCCGCTGGGTGAGCTCCTCGGCGCTGAGCAGGTGCAGGAAATAGCGTTTGCCGCCCCCCGCCAGCAGCTGATCGGGATGGGCAGGGCAGAACAGCTCCCGGTTGCGAGATCGGCGCCGACTGCGAGGGCTGGGGGCGGCAGAGGAGCTTGGTTCAGGCACAACAATCCTGTGATAGCGGGTGGCGAGCACGAGCTGAGCTGCAGTGCCACGCCATCGCCTCAAACATCTTGTCAGACCCGAGATCCATGTCAGGCGAGGACTGATTCAATGTCAGGCCCATTGAGAAGCTATCCACCAAAGGCGCTTATCTAAACGGCTTTGCTCAGAGCTTCCTGAGTAAATTCCTGCCCCCTTGGCCAACAAAGCCACAACCCAACCAACCACTTTTCACAAGCGGCATAGAGAAACGGCAAGCCTCACACCACCAACAGGCTCATGCCCCAGTTCACCAGCACCAGGGCCACCCAGGCGGCACCACCGATCAGGATCAGGCGGTTGGAGCGGCCGCTGTCCTCGGTGCTCGCGTAGAGCACCGGCACCGCCACGATCAGGGCGAAGGACATCACCACCAGGGCCAGAACGGTGAGGGTGTTGAGGATCTGCATGGGGCAGGAAGGCGCGAGGCCGGATCAGGCAGCGTGGGGGATCCTGCCATGCAGAGCGGGGCCCTGGCCGCCGCTGGAGCCATCCTTCACACGTTGTCGGGCGCAAACAGATCGCCGGCGGCCGCCAGAGCCCCCAGGCCGGGGGCGGCGGCGTCCTTGGGAGCCAGCAGGGGCTGGTGCGGCGCAGGCAGCTCCCCCAGGGGCCAGTCGATGCCGATCGCCGGGTCGTTCCAGGCCAGGGAGCGCTCGCACTCCCGGCTCCAGTAGCCGGCGGTCTTGTACTGCACCTCGGCCACCGGGCTGAGGGTCAGGAAGCCATGGGCGAAGCCCACCGGCACCCACAGTTGGCGCTGGTTCTCGGCGCTGAGCCGCTCGCCCACCCACTGGCCCAGGGTGGGGGAGTCCTGGCGCAGGTCGACGGCCACATCAAACACCTCCCCGACCGTGCAGCGCACGAGCTTGCCCTGGGGGTGGGGGTCCCGCTGGAAATGCAGGCCCCGCAGCACCCCCTGCACAGAGCGGGAGTGGTTGTCCTGCACGAACGCGGGGGCGTCCGCGTCCTCCTTGCCGAGGGCATCGGCGAAGCGGCGCCGGTTCCAGCTCTCGCTGAACCAGCCCCGCTCATCGGCATACACCGCCGGGGTGAGCAGCAGGGGGCCGTCGATGGCCAGGAACTGCACGTTCATCGTTGGGGCTCCAGGGCCAGGTGGTCGCTGGCGGCCTCCTGCAGCAGGCGCAGCAGGTAGTCGCCGTAGCCGGATTTCTTCAGGGGCAGGGCCAGCCGTTCCAGCTGGAGGTGGTCGATCCAGCCCAGACGCCAGGCCACCTCCTCGGGGCAGCCCACCTTGAGGCCCTGGCGCTTCTCCAGGGTGCGGATGTAGCTGGCGGCCTCGTGCAGGGAGTCGGGGGTGCCGGTGTCCAGCCAGGCCATGCCGCGGCCCATCAGCTCCACCCGCAGCAGGCCCTCATCGAGGTAGAGCTGGTTGAGGTCGGTGATCTCCAGTTCGCCCCGCGGCGAGGGACGCACCTGGTGGGCCCGCTCCACCACCGTGTGGTCGTAGAAGTACAGACCCGTCACGGCGTAGCGGCTGCGGGGCTCGGAGGGCTTCTCGTCGATGCTCAGCACCCGGCCGTCAGCGCTGAACTCCACCACCCCGTAGCGCTCCGGGTCGCTCACCGGATAGGCAAACACGGTGGCCCCCGGCTCCTCGCCATTGGCCCCCTGCAGCTGGGGGATCAGGTCGTGGCCGTGGAACAGATTGTCGCCCAGCACCAGGGCCGCCGGGGCGCCGTCAAGGAAATCGGCACCGATCAGGAACGCCTGGGCCAGCCCGTCGGGGCTGGGCTGCACCGCGTAGCGGATCTCCATGCCCCAGGCCGAGCCGTCCCCCAGCAAGCGTTCGAAGGCGGGTTGGTCGGTGGGGGTGGTGATCACCAGCACCTCGCGGATGCCCGCCAACATCAGCGTGCTGAGCGGGTAGTAGATCATCGGCTTGTCGTACACCGGCACCAGCTGCTTGCTGACGGCAGCGGTGAGAGGCGCCAGGCGCGTGCCACTGCCCCCCGCCAGAATGAGTCCCTTGCGGTTCATGGCTGTTGCTTGGGCAGGGCCGCCATCAGGCTGCCCATCTCCAGGGCCTGGAGGCCGTAGCTCCAGCCCAGGTTGCTCTTGATGCCGGCCCGCTCCAGGGCCTGCTGCAGGGTGTCGGTGGTGAGCACCCCGAAGATCACCGGAACGCCGGTGTCGCGGGCCACGGCGGCCACACCCTTGCTCACCTCGGCCACCACCACGTCGAAGTGGGGCGTGTCGCCCCGGATCACCGCCCCCAGGGTGATGACCACCTGGTAGCGGCCGCTGGCGGCCAGCCGCTGGGCCACCAGGGGGATCTCGAAGCTGCCCGGCACCCAGGCCACGTCGAGCTGGCTGCTCCCGGGGCCCACATCAATGCCGTGGCGGCAGAGGGAATCGAGGCAGCCGCTCAGCAGCTTGCCGGTCACCAGATCGTTGAAGCGGGCGATCACCAGGCCGATCCGCAGATCGGCGACATCGGTGAAACGACCTTCGAAAACCGTCAAGGGATCAGACCACGAAGAAACTCACAACCCAGTTGAGCAGCATCCGGGCCTCCTACGCCAGCGTCGTGAGGATCTCCCTGGCAGGGCCCCTACGATCGAAGCGCTCCAGGCGGCGGGCCCATGGCCAGGGAAGTGCAGCAGCAGCTCCCGCTCACGGACGACGCCAGCCTGCAGGGCGACCTATTCGGGGGTGAGGTGGCGCCGGCGCCCGAGCCCGACGGCGAGGGCGGCCTGGACGACCAGACCCTGCTGGCCGATGCCAGCGCCCGGCCCCGGGCCCGGCGGCGGCCCTCCGTGCCGAAACCGGCCGAGCCCGAGCCCGAGCGCGGCGGCCAGACCCCTGAGCCCGACGACGACCTGCCCCGCTGGCACCACCATTCCCTGGTGGAGCCGGCGGCGCTCACGCCGGTGCTACGGCACTACGTGGAGCTCAAGGCGGCCCATCCCGACCGGGTGCTGCTTTACCGCCTCGGCGACTTCTACGAGTTCTTCTTCGAGGACGCGATCCTGCTCTCGCGCCTGCTGGAGCTCACCCTCACCGGCAAGGACGCCGGCAAGGCCCTGGGCCGGGTGCCGATGGCGGGCATCCCCCACCACGCCGCCGAGCGCTACTGCGCCGACCTGGTGCGCCGCGGCCTCAGCGTGGCCCTCTGCGACCAGCTGGAGGCCACCCCCGCCAAGGGGGCCCTGCTGCGCCGCGGCATCACCCGGGTGCTCACCCCCGGCACGGTGCTGGAGGAGGGCATGCTGGCGGCCCGGCGCAACAACTGGCTCTGCGCCGTGGTGCTCGACGGGGACGGCAGCCACGCCGGTCGCTGGGGTCTGGCCGTCGCCGACGTCAGCACCGGCGAGTTCCGGGTGACCGAGCGCACGGGCAGCGGCAGCCTGCACCAGGAGCTGCTGCAGCTGGAGCCCGC
>Ga0247843_1004191_pt1 | contig 21975 bp, 23 predicted proteins | sample LaCruzMarch2017__FD_192420 | JGI IMG/M metagenome (GOLD analysis project Ga0247843, IMG submission 192420) | Freshwater microbial communities from meromictic Lake La Cruz, Castile-La Mancha, Spain - LaCruzMarch2017_8m | ecosystem: Environmental > Aquatic > Freshwater > Lake | place: Spain...
TGGCCGCAAACGGATCATTCTTTTTTCTCCGGAACAAGGCCGCCAATTGTACCACCTGCCTTTTACGGTGTCAAGCCATGTGAATATTCTTGACCCTGATTTTGTCAAACACCCGGCGCTTCAGCATGTGAAAGGCATAGAAGTGATGCTCATGCCCGGTGAAACACTTTTCATCCCTCGTGGGTATTGGCACTACATTGAATACACGGATGGCGGTTATTCCATCAGTTTGCGATCTTTCGACTCTGTTTTATTCAAAGTGCAGGGTCTGGCGAGTATCACCAAAAATTACGCGGTAGATCGCCTGATGAACCGTTTTATGGGCAAACGCTGGTACAATCTTAAAGTACGGGTGGCCGCGCGGCGGGCTGGAAAAATAAATGAACCGCAAAATTTATAACCATGCCTATCGGCAGATAAACCGGAGAACCGCAAAATTTAAAACTTACTGCCCGCCCATCAGTTGCTGGTCCAATGCCTCCAATTTCAGCCCCATTTGCTGCGCTTTTTGATAGTCCTGCTGTGCTGCTGCTTTGTTGCCAGCCTGCGCTTTGGCACGGGCGCGTTCGAGGTAGGCAATATTGAGTTGGGGATTGATTTGAAGTGCGCGGTCGAGCGATTTTATGGCATCTTCATTGCGTTTCATGACCCTTTGTACCATGCCGCTTTCGTACCAGAAATTGAAATTGTTGGGTTCGAATTTCAGGTAGGACTGATAGTCGCCCAGTGCTTTTTCGTATTGCCCGGTGTTGAGGTAAGCGATGGATCGGTTGGCGTAGGCGTTTTTGTTGGTAGAATCAAGTTTAACAGACTCCGTAATGTCGCGAATACTTTCCTGATGCATACCCGCCATGCCGTAAGCGGCGCCACGATTGCTGAGGGCCTCGCTTTTTGATTTGGGGGTAATTTTTGGTTTCGAGAGCGCCTCGGTGTAGTCTTTAAGCGCTTTTTCGATCAGGGCTTTTTCCTGGTTTTTGTATTTCCCAGAAGCCGCCATGTCAAAATAAGTCTTGCCCCGGCTGTTCAGCAGTTCGGGATTGTTGGGTTCCATTTCTACCGCGCGGGTGTAATCCTTGAGGGCTCCTTCATAATCGCGGCGTTCGTTGCGCAGGAATTGGCCCCGATTCCAGTAGGGCAGTGAGCTTCGTTCTTTTTCGCCTTCATCCTGGCTCATCACATGCGTCCAAAGGGTGTAGCCGTCTTTCCAGATCCCGATTTGCCGCACAGTCCACAGACCAAACAATACCGCAACCACGCCGAGCGCGACTTGGACTTTTACTTTGGAGCTTTCATTTTTTGAATAAACATCCACATAATACGCCGCTATTGCAAAAAAGCCAAAATAGGCCACATAAGTGAAACGGTCTGCTAAAAAGCCTTGTCCCGCAGCGAAGATTTGGAGCAGGAACATTACATTGAAAAAGAAAAAGGCCGTTCCGAAAACCCAAACGCGCAAGCCTTTTTTCCAGGCCCACCACACGGCTGCACAAGCGGCCAAAAAGCCCAAAGGCGCTGCATACACCATCCATGGAAGCGTTTTTGGATAAGGATAAAGCGGCGACATTGGCCAAGGCAAAACTGCCTTGTAGACGTAGGTGCAAAAAGAGTACGCCCCAATACAAAGTCGGTCCAGGAAATTATAATTCGTAATGGAATCATCCGTGGAGCCTTGGACCCGAAGCGTATGGATGTTAATGAGGCCAAAAGCTATTGAAAGCAGCCAAAACGGTATTTTTTCTCTAAAAGGCTCGCGCTCTGGGGTTCGAGGCAAGATCAGGAAAATCAAGCCTCCAGTGGTTGCCAGAAGGATGGAATTGATAGCAAAATTCCAGTTAAAATCAAGTCGGCGAAACCAAAAATCGAGAGCCAACATAGAAAGTGGGAGTGTTACAGCTTGTACTTTCGAGAAGCAGGAAAGTAGCGCCAGCAGGAGCATAATTAAATAGGTGCCAGTCCTGCCTTCCCCTTTTTCCTCCTGTTTTAGCCATTTGACATAATACACCAAAGCAGCAAAAAAGAACAGTGCAAACAGTACGTCTTTTCGTTCTGTAGCCCAGGCCACCGACTCCACGCGCATGGGATGTATGCCAAATAAAAGCCCTCCTGCAAATACGCCCCAACGCCCGATGCCCATGCCCCACAAAAGTTTCATCACAAAGAAAACCGTGAGCAAATGCAGCAAAAGATTGGTGAAGTGTGTGAGTTTTGGGCTGAATTCGCCCCCATTGAGTGATTTTTCTAGGGCAAAGGTGAGGATAGGCAAGGGGTTATAGTTGCCGATCACATTGCCTTTTTCGAGATCGAAAATGTTGGAAATGGTGGTGCTCCAGGACTGTCCTTGTCCCACCAGCAGGAGGTTTTCATTCTCTGTTATGTTCTTTGGATCGTCCCAGTTCACAAAATCGTGGCGCAGCGTGGGGAGGTAACAGGCCGCCGTGATGGCTAGTACAACGAGTCCGAGCACGAGCCAGTTTCCTTCGCTATGGCTGGTATTGGCTGGTTTGGATGGCTTGGGCTGCGGTTTTTTAGGTGCTGCGGGAGTGGGCTTTTTAGCCATTATGCTGGAGTGGATTTTTTAGAAACGTCAAGGGAGTTATTGCGTGCAAAAGTAGAAATTCTCTAAACCTCCAAAGCGCAATCGGTTTTTAATAAACACATAAGGCGCATAAGGAGACTTAATATCTTGATTTTCAACCTTATGTGTACTTATGTACCTTATGTGTTTATTAAATTTACCCCTGCCCCAAAGTCAGCACCGCCTCGGCCAGCCCCCGTTCCGTTGGTTCGGCTGCGATGGTCACTTCGGCAATGCCGAGATGTTGCAGCATACGGTCGGTGGTGCCACCGATGGCGACCACCCGTTGACCAGGAATCAATCGGTGTCGGGAGAAATAGGCATCGGCGTTCATGGGGCTGGTGAATGCCAGCACATTTTCGGTGCGTTGGGGTGGTTTGGGCACGGGCTGGTTATCGTAAATTTCAAAATGAGTACACTTGAAATCGAGATTCAGCAGCGTCATCACACTCTGGCGCGAGCGACGGGCGGCGGGGAAAATGATCGGGCCAACTTCCAGTTTCAGCCGGGCACAGTGTTGTCGGAACATTTGTGAAGTGCCTTTTGGCTCGCCTGTGCCGATAAAATCCACTTCCCCGATGAATGATTCCAAAACCTTGGCTGTAGAAACTCCGAGGGCCGCCCAATGCGCCTTCGGTATTTCAAGTTTTTGATTTTCAACATTTTGAAAGAAAAACCGCACGGCATTTTGGCTCGAAAAAAACAGCCAATCCCCCTCCGGAATTTTGGAAAACGGCAAGGCCGACAGCATCACGAACGACTGCCCGAACACGCCCCAGCCATTGGCTCGGAGCAGGGAGCGAAAATCGGAATCTGGCAGCAGGGCGCGGGAGATAAAGGCGGTCATGGGGGCGAAGATAGGAGAATGTGGAATGTAGCATAAGGAATGTCTAATGTGCCGCTCAGAAACCTGACTTTTGAAAAAAGTAGGCAATACGAGTCTTCAGATTGCCAGTACCTTCGATCAAAAATTAAGCATTCCCATTTTAAAATGAAGAAACGATTCCTGCTTTTTGCCTTTATAGCTTCTTTGGCTGTCAGTGCTGCGGCACAAGCAACGGACCATGCTTGGCTGGAAACCAGTCAACTAAAAGTACGCATCAATGCGGATGGACGGCTTTTCTGCGACGATGAAAAAGGCACCTTTCTCGTGCCACATGAAGATTCAACGGTATCGCTTATGCGGGGTGCGGGGCTTTGGTTTGGGGGGATTGACCCCGGCAACAATTTGCTTGTTTCAGCGCAAACCCAAGACCCTGTTAAGACGGATTTTGTGGCCGGGTTGCGCGGGATTCCCAACTCCGGCAAGGTTTGGAAGGTGACGAGAGCGGAAATCGAAGCACATCGTCGGGACTATTTGGACAATTGGGTGGTTGATTATCCAATCTCTTCCATATTTGGATGGCCAGCACGAGACAATCCGTTTTTTGTTGAAAACAATGGATTTAGTTGGCCCGATTCAATGGCCAAGTTCGATTTTTTTGATGAAGGGACTTGGAATGGGAAGTACGAACCACATCGCGGAGAGTTTCCTTTTTTGGGTATTCGGCTATTTGACGGCAATTGGTGGATACCGAACGAAATGGCTTGTTTCGTTTATTACACTGATGGCTCTCAACTATTGTCCAAAAACGCTGATCCATATCCAGTACAGGTTTGGGGACAAGCATTTGTCTATGATTGCCCTGAAAATGAGTTTCTGTCGCGCTCCGTTTTTGTCCAATATAAGTGGCGGTATGAGGGCGGATATAGGGCAGATAGTTCCAATGTGGCAGTTTTCAATGACATTGATTTGGGCCAGCCCAAAGATGATTATCATGGTTTGTTATCAGGTAGAGGTGCTTATTTTGCTTATAATGCAGATAGTTTGGATGATATATGGGGGACAAAAGCGCCCTTGTTTTTTGTAGATGTGGTAGATCGTCCTACCGCCCTTGAATATAATTGGTTCTTTGACGATTATGATGAAACCTGGCTTCCGCTTGGCCTTATGCCTTATGGAAGTCCGAATTCTGGTGGCGGGACCGGGGAAGCAACCGAACCCAATGAATTTTATAACTACATAACCGGGACCTGGGCAGATGGTACGCCGCTTACAGTAGGAGGTAGCGGCTACAACCCCGGCAACCCGACTGCGGCGCGTACCGAAATTGCATTCCCTGGTTACCCGGATTCAACTGGGTTATGGACCGAATTTAATGCACAAAATCCGCCCGGCAATCGCCGGGCACTGCTCAAGTGCGGTACAGGCATTTCACTACCCAAACATACAAACCAGATGCTTCTCCAATACACTTACATGCCTTGGGAGGAAGGGAAACTGACGGAACGCATCCAGCATTGGGAATCGGAGCAAGAAAATCTTTGGAATCAACTTTATTGCTGCATTGATTTTATTCAGCCACCTCCATTGATTGGCTGTGAATATCACCTTTTCTGGGGTGAAGAACCTCAAGCATGGACCGTTTTCCCCAACCCTGCCAACGATGTCATTAAAGTATGGCATCCAGACATTTATCTTCGAAAAATGCTACTATTCGATGCCTTGGGACGCGTGTTGGGAGTAGGCGAATACGTTGATCGCTATTCTGAAATATCGGTTCGAAATCTTCCCACAGGCATTTATTTCCTTCAAATTGAGGACGAGAAAGGCGAAAAAAAGACCGTTAAAGTGGTGGTGGCGCACGGGCAGGAATGAATTAGGCTAGGAAAGGATGAATCACGATTTGCAAAAAAATTGAAAGCATTAGCAGGATACCTAAAGGGAGGCATTTTTTAGAACAAAATCCCACTCCTGGCTATTTTATATCGTATTTTTGCCAAAACATTCCACGTCATGTCTCCTCAACCCAGCCCTCCACTCACCAATACCCAACTCCAACTCCTGAAATTATATGCATACGATTTGAAGGAAGAAGAGATGCAGGACCTTCAAAAGGTGTTGGCCACTTTCTTTGCCGAACGCATCCGAAAGCGTACAGGCAATTTGTGGCAAGAACGTGGGTACACCAATGAAACCATGAAAGAATGGCTCAACGACATTAAGCAATAGAATATGCGCATCGTGTTGGATACCAATGTTTTTTTGGTCTCACTCTCCCCCTTTTCGGAATATGCCCCCATTTTTGACGCTCTGTTAGCTGGTCAGTGCACACTTTTGCTCAGCAATGAAGTGATTACCGAGTACGAAGAAATTATTGCCAAGCGATATGACCAGGAGACTGTGCAAGACGTACTTCGATTGCTGGTATCCCTCACTAACGTCGAACTGATTTCACCACATTATCACTGGCTCTTGATCGTCAATGACCCAGACGATGACAAATTCGTGGACTTAGCCGTGGCCGGGAATGCTGATTTCTTGGTCACAAACGATCGCCATTTCAACGTCTTGGCGCAAGCTCCTTTCCCTTTTGTCAAAGCAATCAAGGCAGAAGCGTTTTTAGAAATGCTTGCCAAACTTTGAGGAAATGGCCTCCCCGGTCTTTTACCTTTGCCCCCTATGCCAACCACACTCCACCACTACACCCTCGGCCACTGGACTCCAGGCTCCGGTGAGGCCATTCCACAATATCATGCCTTAACCGGCGAAATCGTTAGCAACGTCCACAGCGAAGGCTTGGACTACGGTGAAATCCTGGACTACGCTCGCCGTGTGGGCAATCCTGCCCTGCGCCGCCTCACTTTCCAGGAGCGTGGGCGAATGCTCAAAGCCCTGGCCCTCTACCTTATGGACCGCAAGGACCACTACTATGAGGTCTCCCACAAAACCGGGGCCACCCGCGCTGATTCCTGGGTAGACATCGAGGGCGGCATCGGCAACCTCTTCGCCAACGCCAGCTTGCGTCGCCGTTTTCCTAACGAGACCTATCATGTGGAAGGTGAAACCATTCGCCTTTCCAAGGAAAATACCTTCGTTGGCCACCACATTCTCACGCCCAAACGCGGTGTGGCGGTACATATCAACGCTTTTAATTTTCCCATTTGGGGCATGCTCGAAAAAGTGGGCTGCAACCTCATGGCAGGTGTTCCCGCTGTGGTAAAACCCTCGGAACAAACCTCCTTCCTTACTGAAGCGATGTTCCGTGACATCATCGAGTCCAAAATTTTACCCGAAGGCGCCCTGCAACTCTTGGTGGGTACCGGGCGCGGACTGCTCGATTTTGTGGACAGCCAGGATGTTGTGACCTTCACTGGTTCCGCCGAGACGGGCCGAAAACTCCGCACCACTCCGGCTATTTTGCAAAATTCAGTGCCTTTTACCGTGGAGGCCGACTCGCTGAACGCCGCTATTTTGGGCGAAGACGCCGTGCCAGGCACCCCCGAATTCGATATTTTTATCAAAGAATGTCGCCGGGAAATCGTCACCAAAGCGGGTCAAAAATGCACAGCCATCCGGCGTATTATGGTGCCTGAGCAATTGCTCGACGACGTTCAAAAGGCCCTTTCCAAGGCGTTGGGCCAAACTACCGTTGGCGACCCCTCGGTGGAAGGTGTGCGTATGGGCGCTTTGATCAACCGCCAACAAGTGGCCAGGGTGCGCGAGCATTTGGATCTTTTAATCAAAGAAACGCCCATTGCCTTTGGCAATTTGCAGGATTTTGAAACGGTGGGCGCTTCGCGAGAAAAAGGCGCGTTCCTCCCGCCCATTTTGTTGCTCAACGACAGCCCCTTTTCCAAAACACTCAGCCACGAAACCGAGTGTTTTGGCCCAATTTCCACGCTGATGCCCTATTCGAGCATCGAAAAAGCCATCGAATTGGCCAACATGGGCAAAGGCTCGCTGGTCAGCACCATCTGTACCCACGACCCTAAGATCATGCGCGAGTACGTGCTCGAAGCCGGGGCGTTCCACGGGCGTATCCATATCCTCAACCGAAGCTCCGCCAAGGAAAGTACCGGGCACGGCTCGCCGCTGGCAACACTCGTGCATGGCGGCCCAGGTCGAGCGGGTGGGGGAGAGGAGATGGGCGGGATGCGTGGGGTCTTGCACTTTATGCAGCGCACCGCCATTCAGGGCCATCCGTCGGACATTACTGCGGTGACGAACCAGTTCCAAACCGGTGGACAACAGACCGAGACACCCGTACATCCTTTCAAAAAGCACTTCGAGGATTTGTTTGTCGGCGAAACACTCATCACGGCCAAGCACACCGTTTCGGAGACCGACATCCACAACTTCGCCAACGTGAGTGGGGACAATTTTTATGCGCACATGGATGCCACTTCGCTGGAAGGCACCCCCTTTACGGGCCGGGTGGCACACGGTTATTTTGTGCTTTCAAAAGCTGCCGGATTGTTTGTGGACGCCAAAAAAGGCCCTGTATTGCTCAATTATGGCCTGGATGAGTGCCGTTTCATCAAACCGGTTTATCCAGGCATGACGATTGGAGTGAAATTGACTGTGAAGGAAAAGATCGAGCAGGAGTTCGACCCATCGAAAGAGGGTGTCGCTGCCATTCCCCGAGGCATTGTCAAGTGGCTCGTGGATATATATGACGAAACGGGCGAGACGGTAGCGATTGCGACGATTTTGACGATGGTGGCGAAAAAGAGTTAGTCGTATGGCTCGAAACCTCGTAGGTTTTAAAAACCTACGAGGTTTACAAAATATTTTTAAAAAACTTACCTCAAAATGTTTTGCGTAAAAACATTTTGTTTATTTTTGTGCCACAATTCACCCGAAAGCGGTGCTTGTTTCATAAAAATATAAAATCTAAGTCCTTGAAAATCAAACAAAAAACAGCCCCAGACGCACCAAATTCTACCATCCATAAACTAAACAACAGCATGGCAGACGACAAAGCAGAACGCCTTAAAACCCTTCAATCAACGATTGACCGCCTCGACAAAACCTACGGACGCGGCACTATCATGCGCCTGGGCGACAAGCAGGCCGTGGAAGTCGAATCTATTTCTACCGGCTCACTGGGCCTCGATATCGCCCTGGGCTGCAATGGCTTGCCCAAAGGCCGTATCATTGAAATCTACGGTCCGGAATCCTCTGGTAAAACCACCCTGGCCATTCACGCCATTGCGGAATGCCAGAAAAAAGGCGGTATCGCGGCCATTATAGATGCCGAGCACGCCTTTGACCGCTTCTATGCCGAAGCGCTGGGCGTGGACGTGAACAACCTCCTCTTCAGCCAACCCGATAACGGCGAACAAGCCCTCGAAATCGCGGAAAACCTCATACGTTCTGGTGCGGTGGATATCCTCGTGATAGACTCCGTCGCGGCACTGGTTCCACGCTCTGAAATTGAAGGCGAGATGGGCGACTCTAAAATGGGACTTCAAGCCCGCCTTATGAGCCAGGCCATGCGCAAACTGACCGGTAACATCGGACGCACCGGCTGCTGCTGCATCTTTATCAACCAGTTGCGCGAAAAAATCGGCGTTATGTTCGGCAATCCTGAAACTACGACGGGCGGAAACGCCTTGAAATTTTATGCTTCCGTGCGCCTCGACATTCGCAAGAGCGGTGCAGCCATCAAAGACAAAGACGGCAACCTCGTAGGCAACCAGGTAAAGGTGAAAGTAGTGAAAAACAAACTCGCGCCACCTTTCCGAGTCGCCAGCTTCGACATTGTATACGGTCAGGGCATTTCTAAGGTAGGCGAGATCATTGACCTTGGTTCCGAGTACGATATCATCCAGAAAAGTGGTGCCTGGTATGCCTACAATGGTGCAAAAATCGCTCAAGGCCGCGACGCTGCCAAACAGTTCCTGCTCGACAATCCCGAACAAGCCGACGAAATAGAATTGAAAATCAAGGAGAAAATCGCCGCAGGCGTAGCAGCCAAACCTGCCACTGCGTCCAAGTTTGTGGACGACGACGACGACAGCGAAGATTAATACTAAAGCAGTTTAAAAATATAACGGGCGGCCTTCTCAAGAGGGCCACCCGTTTTTTATTTGTCGAGCGCAAAAATTATGCGGGGTGCGACTTCAAGGCGAAATTATTCGGGGTGCGACTTGAAGTCGCACCCCGAATACGCAGCGAAAAAAATCCGTATCTCATCCGTGCCATCCGTGGCCCATCCCCCTCTTAGAACCCAATAATCAATTCAAAGTCAACGGCTTACCCAAATAAAAATCCAAAATCTTCAATTTGAAAACATAATCGTACTTCGCCACAGTCCGGTCCGTTTCGGCAATGTCGCGGTTGTTGCGGGCAGTGGTCAAGTCCAGGGTATTGATGGTGCCGAGTGTGTGGCGTTTCACCGTATTTTGGTAAGCAATGTCAGTTGCGTCAAAAGTTTTTTGTGCAGCCTCGAGCGTCAGGCGGGCAGCACGCGCATTGGCGATGGCCGTCTGTATATCGTTCTTGAGCGTTTGTTGGGTCTGAATCTGCTGCATTTGCGAGGTCAGCACACCCAAGCGCGCCCGCTCCACACTGAGGCGGGTACGGCCATTTTGGTAAATGGGTATCTGGATGCTTGCACCGATGCCTTGACCAAAGTTCTGGTCAATTTGATCAAAGTAGGTAAGCTTCGGAAAGACGATGGAGGAAGGTTCGTATTGCCGAATTTCCCAATCCAAACCATTTACATTTAAGATCGTCGGCTCCCCCAAAACCTGGGGTCCCAACACCGGATTGCTGAAATCGCGTGCCTGTGAAGAATAACTGCTGCTCAAATTCGCGAAGGCCGAAATCGTCGGGTAGTAGGCTGATTTGGCTAAGGCAATACCTTCTTGTGCACTTTTTACACGAAAATCAGCGGCGCGGATATTGGCCTGTGTGCCTACGGCCGTTTGGTATACGGGCGAAAGCATCAGTGCATCCGGGTTTGCATCCGCAGGGATTGGAACATCCGGACGTTCGATTTGCAGGTCGTAATCCGGCTCCAACTGGAGCAGTTGTTTTAGGTTAAGGTAAGAAAGTTCCACCGTGTTTCGGGCTTGCACGGATGCCTGTTCTCCTTGGGCAAGTTGCGCCAGAATGTTGTACTTGTCTGCGGTGGGCAATGTGCCGGCGTCAATGAGCTTTTGGGTCACATTCAATTGTTCCTGTGTTTGGGAGATGCGCTTTTGGGCATTTTCCAATTGTTCTTCGCCCAGCAGGATGCCGAGATAAGCCGAAGCGATTTGCAGACCCAGGTTGTTGGTGAGTTGTTCGGCATCTGCCGAGGCTGCTTTGAGGTCCCAGCCAGCCTGTTTGATACTGTGGTTGATCAATCCTCCGCTAAAAAGGTTGATACCCGTATTGAGTCCCAAGCTATTAAAGGTGGTGGCCACACTGTTAAACTGGTTCGTTGTAGGGTCAATGGTGTAGCCGAACTGCTCCCCCACATTGGCATTGGCGCTCACATTGGGAAGCCTGGAAGCCTTGGCCTGTTTTTCAGAGAGCATCGCAGTGCGCACATTGGCCTGCGCCTGTTTTACGGTGATGTTGTTGTCTTTTGCGTACTGGATGCAGCGTTCGAGCGACCAGGTGTCTTGTGCGTTGGCTCCAGTGGCCAGCAGGAAGGCGACAAAGAGGGTAAAGATTTTAGACAGTTGTTGCATATTGATACTGTTACAGTTAACCTGCCTTCAGCAGTTTTTATCCGGGGGCAAGAGTACGCCGCCGGACGTTATGGGGCTGAAAAATTTATATGAAAAGGGGGGATTGGTGGATGAAAGTGTAGCAGGGATGAAATCCTAAAATGTTTTGAAAACCTTACAGGACTGCGCAGTATTCCATCAAGCTTTGCGGACAATCAATATCTGTTGATTCGTAAATTCCATCCATGCGTAGTCGTATACGAGGTGATACCACTTGCCCTCTTTGTTTTTGTAGATGCCCGTCATAAACTCCCATTTGAATTTGGCCCGGGTAAGTACAGCGCGTTCGAACATCTCTTTTTTGCTCTCCCCCATCAGCGTGGCCAAAATCTCCCGGTTGCGGTGGAGATAGCCGTCAATTTCCTTTACCTCGTTTCGAGTGTCGCGTCGCTTTGCGAAGTTGAACGCGTTTTTGCAGGCTGTATCGCAAAATTTTTTGTCGGTACGCCCGTGCAGGGTTTTTCCGCATTGTTGACATTCGTTTTTCATTGGATTGGATTTTAGTGCGGTATCAAAGTTAATCGTTTGTAATCAGATAAGCAACCGTTTAGCATCAATTATTTTTTCAAACAACTGGTTGTCAGCGCTTTAAAATTGAAAATAGTCGTTTTTTTGTATCCGAATTTTAAGATATTGACTTATGCGCTTGCTCATTGCTCCACTTCAGTACGATAACCTGAGCCGAATATCTGTCCGGCATAATGAATTCGACAGCACGATGCCCAGTCGAATGAAACAAATTATTGGCAGCCGTTGGGCGCCTGAACTCAATTGCTGGCATATACCCTACACTTCCGAGGCATGGGGCAGCCTGAAATCTATATTTAAAGAGTGTGAGATTGTGAAAGCGGAGGGCGCCACCAGTTTGTACAAAACGCCTAAGCCTGAAAGCGGTCCACCTGTGGGCACCAGCCTTAACGTGGAAGAACCCAGGCCCCCGCTCTCTCCTTCGCCCAATGGCAAGGGTACAGCCATAACCCCGCACGCCGAGATTGTGTACCCTGCCAATGCAATTTCCGTCAACCTTTTTCCTTTGGACAAAGCCCTGCTTTGTCTCTATGTGCCACCCGAATTAGTGCCTGCGCATCTTTCGGTGGTCAAAAGTATGCATGGCCGCCACTGGGAGCCTCAATGGAAGGTTTGGACGGTGCCGTACACCAAACTGACCCTGCGGTTTTTACAGAAGTATTTCGATGCAAGGGTTTTGCAATGGGCATTTACCCCTGCTGAAGACATACCTGAGCGTTTGGATGCGCCCATTCCCGAGCGAAAACCGCAGCCAACAGTGGTTCCTGCATGTTATGAAGCAGCCGTTGTCGCACTGGAACAGGTGCTCATCCTGAAACGGTACAGTTGGCGCACCGTCAAGAGCTACAAGAACTGTTTTCGGCAGTTTATCAAGCATTATGACGGCATCAAACCCAGCCAGATTGCTCGAAAGCAGATCAATGACTACCTTACGATGCTCATCAAGGAACGCAACATCAGTGTTTCGCAGCAAGGTCAAGTAATGAGCGCCATCAAGATGTTTTATGCATCGGTTATCGACCAAGAAGACAAAATAAAGGGACTTTTCCAGCCCAAAAAGCCCCAAAAACTGCCCAAAGTACTCACTGAGGAAGAAGTGAGTGCGCTTTTGCGCTCGGTAGATAATCTCAAACACCGATGTATACTCATGCTTATTTATTCTGGAGGCCTGCGTTTGGGTGAGTTGATTGCCCTGCGTTTGCCAGACCTTCAGCCTGAAAAAGAGCGGCTTTTTGTGCGCTCTGGAAAAGGCAACAAAGACCGCTGCACCCTCCTTTCAGAAAAGGCGTGGGAACACCTGAAGCATTATATTGAATTATACAAGCCCGTTGAGTGGCTCTTTGAAGGCTCCAATGGGGGACAATACAGCGAGCGTAGCGTTCAGGAGATTTTCACCCAAGCCAAAAAGCGCTCTATGATCAACCTAGAAGCTACGGTGCACACGCTGCGACATTCCTTTGCCACCCACCTGCTCGAAAAAGGCGTAGACTTGCGTTACATTCAGGAATTGTTGGGACATGCTAGTTCAAAGACTACAGAAATTTACACCCATATCACGAAAAAAGGTTGGGGAAAACTCAAAAGCCCCTTGGATAGTTTGAATATCTGAGGTTCAGGCAAAAATAAATTTGGCAGGAAGGTTGGGGGTTTGGACACGGCATTTTACATTTGCCCGAGTTAAATCAAAATGTAACCCTTATGCCCACCAACCCAAATACTCAAAAAAATATATGCCCTCTGATGGTTTCGTGCAACAGCGCGAGTGGTCAGGAGGCATTTTATATTGGCAGCATACACGCAACGGACGACTAAGTAAAAAATAGAAAATCCCTTATTCGTGAGTTGACGGGTAACCCGTAGTTCTCGGAAAATTAAAAAATAACTAAACACTTTAAAAATGAAAAAATTCTTTTTTTTATTGATTGCACTCGTAACAATTTCTTGTTCGCAAACAAAGAAAATCTCATTGATGACAAAAAAGTATTGCAAACTTGAGCGCCTTGAACTCCAGGAAATCTCTGACACAACTAGAGTTGAAAAAAACGGTGAATTTAAATCTGGCGTGATTGCTAATGGGAAGGTAATACTTACAGACAAGATCAGTATTGATTCAATTGGGGCGCAAATTAGCGGAGGGAACAAGGTGTTTATAGACCAAAGGACATTTAGAACTGTAAAAGTCTCACAGGAATTTTATGAAGAATACACGAAAAACAGAACTTCACTTTGCCAAATAATGGAAGGTGTTAAATCTGGCATTATTTCAACTAATGAAGGTAAAATTCGAGCAGAAAACATCTATTTAGACATGGTGGTTGCATTCTCGGGGATTAAAACTCAAGAAGAAAAAAAAAGTCAATAATTGAGGTTAGCAAAATAATAGAACTTGCTAATAAAAAATTTGATGAAAAAGAATGGATTGATGCAAAATTCTATTTCGATGAATTACTTGATGTAGAACCTAACAATACTCGATATTTAGAGCGGAGGGGGTATTGTTTGTTCCAACTGGGTAGATTAAAACAAGCACTAAACGACTTCAATCAAATACTTGAACTAAAAAAGCAGAGCGAACCTCAAATTTATTTCTATAGGGGTAACGTCTACCTTGGCATGAAGAAATACTTGGATGCGAAAAGTGATTTTGATACTTTGCTAGTACTTGTGCCTGGTCATGAATCTGGATTAAATCAAAGAGGCATTGCAAAGATTAAACTTGGAGAAAATGAGTCAGCGTGTGAAGATTTTTTTGAATCATACAAACAAGGGGTATCCGCCGCAAAAGTTAACATTGACAAATATTGTATAAAACCGGATAAAGCCCCTAAGATAATTTTAGAAGATATTCAAAGTGGTGAAGAAATTGCAATATCTGATGATTATGCAGATTTCGACAAGGTTTCAGATATTAATTTGCAAGTTGGAGGTGTGCTTTCAAACGAAACTATTGCACGATTTTCAATAGTTTCAAATGGACCAAATAGATTTGTTATTGAAAGGTTGTACATCAAAGTTCATGGTTATTCCGAGTGCCCGAAAAGAAATGAGTATACGACAAGTCAAGGCTTCAAAGATATTCAAGCATACTACATTTATTTATCAGGCAACCATGCTGAATATGATTTAATTCCCCAAGAGCCAGTAGGTGGTCTTAGTACATGGGAATTTAAAAGCAAAGATAATGAGGAGTTTTTTGTAAGATTTTCAATGCCTTCTTATACCTTATTTCTTGTGTCTTTTGAGTTAATAGCAAGAAATATTGATGACAATAAAAAAATAAATAGATCGTCAAAAATTTACCCTTTAATAAAGGTAGAGAGAGGTAATACAGGTGGTTGTTTAGACTTTGAAGATTGGTATGAACCTAATAATCTGGTTGCCCCCAAATCAGTTAAATACAAAACAGACATTGGGACACTTGAATACCAGTTATTGACGGCAGATTTGGATCAAAACAGTGTCTACCTTGATAAAGTCGGGAAAGATAAGATTGAAGGTATAATGGAATCTTTGGCATTAGTTTCATCGAAATTTCCTGAAAACTTATCTTTCAGATCAAACCTTAACAAAATACGAAAGTTTGTAAATAAATAATCCGAGAACTCTGCATGGTCTCACATAGCCGACTAAACGCGGCCACGTAGCCCATGCTCCCGATGGGCAAAACTAAATCAACGAAATAAATAAAAAGCAACATGAATAAATATCTCATTACCCTGATTTTCGCAATCATAGTTTTGGCCTTCTTACCAAATCCGGCTGGCGCAGTAATTGCAAGTCCAACAAATTTGGAATTAACCCAGCGTACACAATCTTCTTCCTTTCTTGAATTTAACAAAGTCGCTTTGGAGACATCTCTTGGCAGAAAACTGAATTTTCGAGAAAAACTGGCACTTCATTTTGCCAAAAAGAAATTAAAGAAACATTCTTCCAAAGACAAGATCCTCATAAATGAAGAGACTGGTACAGGGAAAAACACGGGAAAACTCCAAATCGTTGCCTTCATTTTGTGCTTACTTTTAGGATGGTTGGGGATTCATAGATTTTACCTTGGCTATACATTTATGGGGATTATCTACATTTTCACATTTGGTCTTTTCGGAATTGGCTGGCTAATTGATTTGATACTTCTGATAATACCAAATGGATTGACACCAAAGGGGGAGACAAGATATTAATCATTATGAGGCCACTCCGCATCACTTTGCTTGTGATGGCATTCTTTGTAACTTTGCCTAAAATCTTACCACATGGCAAAGAAATTAGTTCGATTCGACTGGGCGATGAAGCGGATGCTCCGCCACAAAGCCAACTTCGACATCTTAGAGGGCTTTCTTTCGGAGTTGCTCGGTGAAGAGGTGACCATCAAGCAAATCCTTGACAGTGAGAGCAATAAAGAGACCGACGACGACAAGCACAACCGGGTGGACATCTTGGTGGAGAACTCAAAGGATGAGTTAGTCATCATCGAAGTCCAGAACAGCAAGGAGTATGACTACTTCCATCGGATGCTGTACGGTACATCCAAAGCGATTTCTGAGCATATCAAAGAAGGCCAAGCATATGCCGAAGTGAAAAAAGTCATTTCGATAACCATTGCCTATTTTGACTTGGGGCAGGGGAAGGATTACGTTTATCACGGCACGACTGTCTTCAAAGGGGTTCACAAAAACGATATTTTAACGCTTTCCGGCAAACAGGTAGACCTTTACAAAAAAGATAATATTCATGAGGTTTACCCAGAATATTGGGTCATCAAAGTAAGCCAGTTTCATAACAGGGTAAAAGATAAGTTGGACGAGTGGATATACTTTTTCAAGAACGCTGAAATAAAAAACAGTTTTTCAGCTAAGGGATTGAAAGAAGCTGGTGAAAAATTGGATGAAATGAAATTGAATGAAAAGGACGCGAAAGAATATAAAAAATATTTGAGGAATCTCCGTGACATCGCAAGTGAGCAACATACTAAAATGGCAGATGCTCAGGATTTAATAAATAAAGGCAAAGAAGAAGAAAGGATAGAAACGGTGTTGAGACTTCATAATAAAGGCAAGTCCACCGAAGACATAGCAGATTTACTCGACTTTCCGATTGAGAAAGTCTCGCAAATCATTGAAAATAATAGGAATAAATAGATTCGCCCATCTTTGCACTACTGCCCATGCTGCCTAAACGTTGCACAGGCTGCAGTGCTCCCGTTAGCACCAACCAAAAAAATAAAATAAAAAAATAAATGGAGAATTCAAATTTTGAAAGCAGTCCTGAAAACCAAGCGAAAGCCAAGAGTTACTTGGAGAAATTTCGTGAAAAGATTGGCATGGCAGTAAATGATAAATTTTCATTTTTACTAATTGGAAGAACCGGCGTTGGGAAATCAAGCACGGTTAATGCACTAATGGGTAGGGAAGTTGCCAAGACCAATCCTTCCGACCCAGAAACAATGGAAATAACAATATATGAAGCCGAATCCTTCGGAATAAAATTCGATGTAATTGACACACCAGGACTTTGCGATGAGTTAGATGAAGTTGGTAACGATGAAATGTATATAAATAGAATGATTACTGAAATCAAAGGATTTGACTCAATGTGGTTTGTTGCTTTTTTAGGAGAGACAAGGGTAACTGCCGATGAAAAAAAAGCAATAAGGCTAATTAGCGAAGCATTTTCGCCCGCTGTATGGGAGCGTTCCGTGATTATTTTCACCAATTCACGAAATGTACCCGCCGATGAATACAGCGAGAAGTTAGAAACGAGAACGAGGAAGATTAGGGAAGCAATAGAGAAATATACCGACAAAGAAATTGCGGATAATATTCCATCTGTTGCAATTGAAACGAAAAAAACTACAAACCCTGACGGTAAAGAATGGCTGGGGGAGTTATATACTACCGTCTTTGAAAGGATTTCAGAGAAGGGGGCATTACCATTTTTAATGGCAACTGCCAAGATGATAAAAAAGGATAAAAAACCGAATCCAAATACTGTTATTATCGAGCCGGAGGTAATTAGTGAGGAGCCAAGAATCACCTTGACCTCTGAGCAGAAAAAAAGGGTTCAGAAGAGGATTAATGCAGAGATTATTCCCGGACTTGCTGCGACAGGTGCAGGAATAGGACTATTTTTTGGTCCAGTCGGAGCTGCTATTGGTGGACTTGCGGGAGCGACGATTGGGTTAGTTGCATGGCTTTGGGATTAATTATGAAGAACTTCTTAATTTTAGGCAAAACGGGAGTTGGGAAATCAAGTTTCATTAACTCCGTTTTTGGATATGCGATTGCTGAAACCGCATCAGATGAGGCGTGTACTAAAATTGTGAGTCATTTCGCACTCACGTTGGATTACGGGAAAATTTGTCTAATAGACACCCCGGGTTTAGCAGAGGAGGGACCAGAATTAGATTTGCATTATCTAAACATGGTAAAACAATCAATCAAAGAAAAAGAAATTTTTATGAGCATTTTTGTTACTCCTCTCCACGACACAAGATTTAGACCGTCTGAAAAATTTGCAATAAAATCTATCACGGAGATTTTAGGCAAACACGTATGGAAGACCTCTTGGCTTGTGTTTACGTTTGCAGGTTTAGTTGAAAAAGAAAAATTGAATGAAGTTTGTGCTTCAAAAATGAATTACTTCAACTCGTATTTACATGATTTATTAGGTTTAGAATTTCCGGGATTCAAAAAAATCATTTTGATTGATAATAAAAATAGTAATTGGACTGATAATGGGACACCAATCCAAGAATTTTTCAAAAAATGAATCAAGTAATAAACAATCAGCTGAATGGCGACGGAAAAACAATTTGAGCATTTTAAATACATTTATACCCAAGAAGAAGACAGGTATAAGGAGTTAATTTCTCGTGCGAATATATTCATGGCAATTGCTACTTTCTATCTGGGATTTTTAGCAACCAACTTTTTGCCAACTGTAAAGCCAAGTTTTCCAATTGCATTATTTGAAATAATTAAGTTGTCATTACTACTTCTGGGGTTTTCTGTATTTATTATAGCATTTATTTTTATCATCATGTCAATAAATATTTATAGACATGAGGTTCTTGCCGACCCAAAAGAAATAATTGAAAATTATGGAGATGTTGTGCCAAAAGACGAGGACTTTTTCGATGATAGGATTATTGAATTTGCCGCTTCGACAATAAAAAACAGAACTATAAATAATAATAGGGCAATTAAATTAAAATATGCAGCAATTCTGATGCTAATTGGAATAACTCTTCATGTTATTCTATTGTTTTTCAAAATATCAATCAAAAAATAATGGCAAAAGAACAAGATAAAAAAATGCCGCCTCCCTCAAAAACCGAAAATAGCACTTCAAATTCAAATGAAGGCTTTGCTTCAAAAATGACACAGAAACTTCTTGATGCATTGGGAAAGAAGTTGCCTGATGCTTGGCGCAACTCCCCAGGACAAGAAGAAGAGAAACCGTCAGATAATTCATGGTTTCCTTGGGGTGGGTCAGATAAACCCGGAGGAGTTGTATAAATAAAGTTGCTAACTATTGCATGGCTGCTAACTGCTTCCTAAACGTCGCAGTATGCAGTCATGCTCCCGTTAGCGGGAACTAAAATAAAAAAATAGTAAATATGAAAATCGAATTTGACAACAACTGCCTCACTTCTGTACATGGCGAAAATGAAGAGATCATCGTCATAATGCCTAAAAAATTTGGTTTTAACAAACCAGAGAATGGTTACGGTGCTTGCAAATCTTGCAAGTGTACAGGTTGGATACCTAACAATCCGAAAAACGACTACTGTAAAAATTGCGGTCACCATTGGGAACAGCATAGGTAAGTTCTCCTACGGGTGCGCATATTGAAAAATTGCCTAAAAGGTACATTGCTCTCATCAATAGTCGATTATCAATTTGACAACATGGTTGAAAAGGCAATTTCATTCGGAGGTACAGGTGCACTTATTGGTGCAATCGTAATGGGCGTTTCAGGATGCAACGGCTGTTTTAAAAAATGTTGGGATTATTATTATCCTGATAATGCTGGTATAACATTAGGACATTATTTCAATGGAATCTGGAATGGGATAGTTGTAGGCGCAATTATTGGAGCGTTGATTGGAGTGATTTTTGGATGGAATGAATTCATGGAAAATAGTAGAAGAGAAGAAGAAGAAAGAAAAGCACAAGAACAGAAAAGAAAGGAACAAGAAGAGAAATTAATCAGGGAAAAAGAAATAGAACGAAGAAAAAATATAGTACTTGACATTGTAAATAACTTATATAAAAATACAGAGAGAGAAGTCAATAAAACTTTGATACCAACGTTAATAAATGAACTTTATGACATTTATATTGGACTTCACTCAGACAATTTGAACGATTTAATTAAAGGTGGTAGTCTTTCAGATTTTCAAAATATAATAAACTCTATCAAATTAGAATTAGAGAGATTGAAAAAATTGGCGATAACCGCACAAGCAAGAGGGTATAGTGATGAAATAAGGGAAGACGTCGAAATGACAGATGGAAAAGCATTTGAAATCTTGGGGATTAAAAAAACCGCAACCAAAGAAGAAATTAAAAATGCGCACCGGAATTTAGTAAAAAAATATCATACAGACCTTAACAATAGGGATAAATTAGAAGACCACATCAAACAGATGCTAGAAGATAAAATGAAAGAAATAAATAATGCCAAAGATTACCTTTCAAAATTAGGATTAATATGAGCGAAAATAAAAATCATCCTCTGCAAAAAGTAGAAAAGCCCAATCAAAGTGATTGGCTTAAAAAACTTGAACAAGCGAGTGGCAAACCGCTTGTTCAAGGAAACAACCGTTCTTTGCATATTCAAAATTTGGACGTTGTGTTTATTTTTGACGCTACGGGAAGCATGACCCCATATATCGAGGATGTAAAAAAAAATTTGCAGGAAATTATTCAAGAAATAAAAAATGCTATTCCAACTTCGTTAATATCTGTAATTGCTTATGCTGATTACCCTAATTTGAATGCCGCATTTTTAACGAAAGTGTTAGACCTAACAGATGATACACAATTAATTAGAAAATTCATCAATGAAATTTACACAACGGGCAACGATGATATTCCAGAGGCATTGGAAGTTGCATTAGCAGATGCAACCAGACTCTCATGGAGAGTAATTAGTAAAAAAGCGGTAATTGTTGTGGGTGATGCCCCGCCTCACGGTGTGATTGACGCAATGGTGCAACAGAACGACTATAAAATTGAAGCGGGAAAACTTATCCAAAAGGAAGTAAAAATGTATTCTGTACAATGTGGATACGACAATGCAACAGCGGAATCATTTAAATGGTTAGCCGATAAATCAGGCGGAGTATTTTTAAACCTAAACAATATTGATGATTTAAAAAATATCCTAATTGGGGCAAGCATGAAAGAAGTAGGGCTGTTAGATGAGTATATAAAAAAATTAAACGATAGTAAAACTTTGACAGATAGTAAAAACCAAGTCCTTAAACAACTAACAGGAAAATAATATGCCCAGCAATTCCTTTATATCTGCCTTCAATACTATTTACAATGTGAGAGTTAAATGCCCTTCTTGTAAAGAAGAAATTCACTCTCATGCTAAAAAATGTCCTTACTGCCATACCGATTTGACAAGCGTTGAATACGTCGATGCCAGTAAATGGCAAGGAAAAGCAAGCATTGCCCTTTTGGTTATCATTGGAATCATGGTTTTGTCCATGCTATTAAGTAGTGTCAATATATTGCTCTCAATTGTTGTTGGACTTATCCTTTACGGACTTGGCTATTTTGTAATTCTGAAAATACAAAGTTTCTTAAACTCGATGAAATAAATACCTGTTCATTTGATTGATAAAATACTTTTTCATCAAACTCAATAAAATTATGGAAGATAAAGATGATAAAAAAGCAAAAGGCCCTTTGGTCGGCTATTGTTGCCCAAATTGCGGATTTGATACAGACAAAACTAATTGCGACGATTGTAATGCTCTCGTGCGTTGGGATAGTTATGTTGGTGGCTCTGCACACTGTACTGGCTGCGACAGATATATTGGTCGCATAACTTGTAGAAAATGTCGCCATGAATTTTCTCTATAAATTAGCCATAGCAGATCCAGCCCTCGAAGATTGTAATAAAATCCGCTAACTAGGTGCTGCCGACAAGTACTCCTAAACGTCGCACCTTCGTCAGCACAAACGATGGCGGAAACCATATTGGATAAAACGAATCACCACATTGTCAAAACCGATCAATTTTATGAACCAAAATTTTTACATCGCAGTTAGCGGTCAGCAGCAAGGACCTTTTACTATTGATGAGTTGCG
>Ga0247843_1004192_pt1 | contig 21974 bp, 17 predicted proteins | sample LaCruzMarch2017__FD_192420 | JGI IMG/M metagenome (GOLD analysis project Ga0247843, IMG submission 192420) | Freshwater microbial communities from meromictic Lake La Cruz, Castile-La Mancha, Spain - LaCruzMarch2017_8m | ecosystem: Environmental > Aquatic > Freshwater > Lake | place: Spain...
GATGATACCGGCTGCTGTAGAGATGATCAGGGCTGGGATTTGGGAAACAAGGCCGTCACCAATTGTAAGGAGTGTGTAAAGTTCAGCAGCGTTTTGAAAAGACATCCCGTGCTGAAAAACACCAACCAATAATCCAACAATAATATTGATAATGGTGATGATGATGCCTGCAATCGCGTCTCCGCGGACAAACTTGGAGGCTCCGTCCATGGATCCATAAAAGTCGGCCTCTTGCTCCACCTTCGAACGTCGCTTTTTTGCTTCATCCCGGTCAATCAATCCGGCATTCATCTCTGCATCGATGGCCATCTGCTTGCCAGGCATTGCATCCAACGTGAAGCGGGCCCCAACCTCTGCAACGCGTCCGGCACCCTTTGTGATAACAATGAAGTTGATGACAACGAGGATCAGGAAGATGGTGAAGCCGACAAAGTAATTACCGCCGACAACGAAGTTACCGAATGCCTCGACCACATCAGAGACATCACCATTTTGAGCTTTGAGTAGAATCGCCCTCGTTGTGGCGACGTTCAAACCGAGGCGAAATAATGTCGTCACGAGCAAGACTGTCGGAAAAGTCGAAAAATCGAGAGGATGTTTGATGTAAACAGAGATCAATAAAATGAGAATCGATATCGTGATTGACACCGCAAGTAGCATGTCAAGGAGAACTGCCGGAAGGGGGATGATCATCATGAATACGATCGCAAGAAGTCCGACCGCAAACTGTATGTCGGAACTGCGTAAAAGCGCAAGGATTCCATTATCGGAATTCGGGTTGGTTGCCGTGCCGGGCTTGCTCTTGATGGTGGCTGTTGCAGATGCCATGGATGACTCCAATTGCCCTTGTTTCAGGCAGTCTTCTTACCGATCTTGATGCCCTTTAATTTAAAGACGTAACGGATGATTTCTGACACAGCCTTGAACATCGTGTCTGGAATCTCCTGGTCTTCGTCAACGTCAGCATAAATGGCGCGCGCCAAAGGCCGGTTCTCAACAATGGGTATGTCGGACTCCTTGGCAATCTCCCGCATTTTCAGAGCCAAATGGTCGATGCCTTTAGCAAGAACCACGGGAGCACCCATTCCCATTTCGTATTTGATGGCGATTGAGTAATGGGTCGGGTTGGTGATCAGGACCGTCGCCTGCTTTGTCTTCTCGACCACCTTGCGTGTCGCAATTTCCCTCTGCATTCTTTTTTGGCGGCCCTTCAAAAGAGGATCTGTTTCGCGCCGCTTGATCTCCTCCTTGAGCTCCTGTTTGGTCATCTTCATCTGCTTCTCAAGGCGGATCCAGTTGTAGAAAAAATCCGCCGCAGCGATGAAAGCCATGATTCCGGCTACAGCCCAGACAAGCTGGGAAGTGATTTTGCCCCAGTGAGCCCATGTGCCCGTGATTGGAGTCATCATAAGACTTGGAGCGTTTTGAAGCTCAGTTTTGATAACGCTCACTGCGACGGTTGCGATGGCTGCCGTCTTGGTGATGGACTTTACTAATTCAGCTGCCGAATCCATGCTGACCATTTTCATGATTCCGGTGAGCGGATTCATTTTTTGAAAATCAGGACTCATTTTTTTCCATGACCAGTTCATCTGAGTCTGAAGCAATGTCGCGGAAGCTGACATGACGGCTGCTGCAAGACAAACGGGTAGGGCAATCGAAAGCCCGGTTATCCACATCGCGCTCATGTACGACATTATGTTAACTTCGTTCACCCGAAATGAAGAGGCACGCTGGAAGGAGTCCATCATCATGCGTTCAATGGTCGTCGTGCCGGGACCAGCACCATAATAAAGCACTGCCGTTCCAGCGATGAGAACAAAGACGGCGGTAATTTCACGCGAGACAGCGACCTGACCGCGCTCCTGGAAGTCCTCGCGGCGCTCCTGGGATGCTTCTTCTGTGCGATCATCACCACTATCTTCGGGTCCAGCCAAACAGACACCCCATTAGTTTGTGGTTATCAAGTGTGTTTCATTGACTTGATTGCATTCATAAACAGATCTCTCGTGTCCATGTAGTGGGAATTCATCCACTCCGGAAAAAACGGGAGCGTCGCGATATAGACAAAGAGTCCAACGGCAAAACTAATCGGAAAGCTGATAATAAAGATATTGAGCTGAGGGACGGCGCGCGCCACAAGACCAAGAGCCGCCTGTGTGAACATAAGCGCAATCAGGACAGGAGCACCGAGTTGAAGTGCCACTTTGAATACACTGCCACTCACTTGAAAAATCGTACTGGTCAGGGGGGCCAGGGAAATCGATACTTTGCCCAGGGGGATGATTTTGAACGTCGTGATTAGTGCATCAATATAAAGATGATGCAAGTTAAGCATCAGAAAGATTGTCATCATAATGACACGGTGAAAAGATGTGAACGTATCCATTTGTTGGCCGGCATCAGGAAGGAAAAGTGACGCTGTTCCGAACCCCATCTGATAACCAGTGATGGAAGCCGCCATCAGGAGCCCGTCAAAGGTGACGCGCGCTAGGTATCCAATGGCGATGCCAATCACCAGCTCCTTGATGACCATTGCCGCAAGCAGCAAAATTTCCGCGTTTTGGCTGATCACCGGAGCGGCTGGAATCATGTGCGCAATGGATGCAGTTAATGCTGCTGCTAAAAGTACACGGGCCGGAACTGGCGTTGGCTGGTCGCCCAGAATTGGCAACGAAAACACCATTCCACCGACTCTTAGAAAAGCGAGTCCGTGGTTGATGATGGTGTCGACGTCGCGGAAATCAATCATCAGCGGGTCACCGTCGGTATAGTGTTCATGATTTCGATCGTAAAATTCATCATGGTCTGAAGAATCCAAGGGCCGGCAAGTGCTAAGGTCAGACTTAAGATTATTATTTTCGGGATAAACGTCAGAGTTTGTTCGTTGATTTGGGTTGCGGCCTGAATGATGGAAACGATCAAGCCGACCAGCAACGTGGAAAGTAGGGCGGGTGATGCAATTTTCATGGAAACCATGATGGCTTTTCCAGCGATATCAATGACGGTTTGCTCTGTCATTTTTTTCTCCCAAATTCGTCACGATCAACCATACGTGTGAAAACTCTTGACGATCGACCCAACAATCAACGCCCATCCATCAACAAGAACGAAAAGGACAAGTTTGAATGGGAGAGAAACAATAGTCGGCGGGAGCATCATCATTCCAAGTGCCATGAGGATTGCCGATATCACCATGTCGATTACCAAAAATGGGATGTAGATCAGAAAACCAATCTGAAATGCAGTCTTCAGTTCGCTGATCATGAAGGCTGGAATGAGCACCGTGAAGGGAACATCCTTCGCGGACTTTGGTTGTTCTTTTTTTGATATCGCGTAAAAAATTCCAATGTCACTCTCCCTTGTTTCGGCGAGCATGAATTTCCTGATTGGACCTGATGCCTCACCCAATGCCTGCTCTTGGGTGATTGCTTTTGCAAGGTATGGCGTGACTGCCCGTTCGCTCAGGATATCAATCACCGGAGACATGGTGAATGCTGTCAGAAACAAGGACAAGCCAACGAGGACCTGATTGGGTGGCATCGTCATTGTGCCGAGTGCCTGCCTGACGAAACTCAACACAATCAGGATTCGAGTGAATGACGTCATCATTAAAAGGATTGCCGGTGCCACCGAAAGGACCGTCATCAATGCGACGATCTTGATCGCCGGGACGACTCCGTCTGGGTCGTCCTTTTGAGCCAGATTGATATTTAGAGACGGCAATGAGGCATCAGCTGCCCTTGCGAATTCGGCCCCTATGCATATACCCGCGAGGATCAGCAAAGCGATCCCGCCGGCTAGGGCAAGCCACTTTTTATTTCGGTCAGATGACCGGAAGGTTCCGCAGTTTTTCACGGATGAGCCTCGTTATGTCATCAGATGGTTTGGTGGCGGCCGATGATGATGACGGTTCGCTTGAATCAAGATTTGTTATGCCTTCGTCGGTCACGGCAACGCGAACCTTCTTGGTGAATGTGGCTCCCTGGCGCGCTGAAACCTTTAGCGCGCTTTTCGCGGGCAGAGGCTTTTCAACCTCCGTCGAAGCAGTGGCGCGTGGGGCAGCTACTTCCTCCAGATCATCGCGGTCGATTCGTTCCTCGAAGGACCTTCTTGCCGGCTCAGTTAAACGTGCCATTTGGCGGGATCCCTGAACCTGAGGCATTTCATACGAGGGTACACGCTGTGATCCATTAGAAACGTTGGTCAGGAACTGGACACCGGCTGCGGAGATGGACAAAAGAACGGTCTCGCTGCCAACTTGGACAAGCGACAGTTTTTGACCGGGGGCAACAGACATGGTCGAAATCGTTTTCATTGTCATCTTGACCGTATCGCGCGCGAAGTCATCCCCATCCTCGCTCTCTGGTACTCGATGTTTGATCGTGTTTTTAAAGCGGCTTGACCCATTCGCAGATTCGCGGGCCCTTTGTGAAAATGGATTGAGACGCCTCCATTTGTAGACAAGTCCAAGTAGGGCCAGCATGAATAGTGAAAACCCGCTGGCGATCGCCAGCTTTTTCGACAAGTCTGGCACCTTGACCCCGACGCTGGACCAGGAAGATCCAGTTGCAGGAGCGAGGTCCGTTTTTTGTTCCGGTTCATTTTGGACAAGTTCGGCTGGTGTCGGTGCGTTTCCGGATTCTATTTTGGTTTCAGACGCGGATGGATTTGCAATCTCACCGGTAGATGCAAGCGCCGCATCGAGTTTCTTGTGATCCAATGTCACAACAATCCGGTCTGTCAGTATTTCACTGACGATGGCCTGCTTAACCGCAGCAGCATCCCGGTTTACAAAGAGGCGGACAGCGGCATCCGTGGATTGCCCAGTCGTCGCATTTGGAACCTGAAACGCAGCGATTTTTGTGATGTAGGGGCTATTTGCGTCAAGAAAAGTTCCCGGTGACGGAACGATTGTCGAGGGCAGGAGAATCTGAACGAAGGTGCCGTGATCTTCTACAGACGGACTAGACCAGTCAGGCTTCCCTGCAAGTGCAACGGTGACGATCGATACGGCTTTGTCAGATTCGCCTTCGATCCGGACAATTGAGGTCCCGTTTGCTGCAGCCAAGGACACTGTCGTCAAAAGGGCCGAGGCAAGCGAAAGGATGCCACGGCCTAATAACTTCCTGCCCATTAATATCCTTCTGTCAGTCCAGATTTTCATGGATTAGCCCTCTTTTGCAGGCTGCAGGTCATTTAACCCGAACTGCGACACCACATCCGTCAACCGGACGCCAAACTTTTCGTTGACCACAACGACTTCGCCCATTGCGACGAGCTTGTCGTTGATCAGGATTTCCATTGGTTCACCGGCGATTTTATCCAGCTCGATCACCGACCCCTGCCCTAGTTGGAGCAGATCATTGATCAGCATTTTCGTGCGACCAAGCTCCACGGAAACCTTGAGCGGTACATCCAAAATCATTTTAAGTTTTGAAAAATCAGTTCGAGCCAAGCGTCCGGCATGTCCGTCGCCAAGGTCTGGCCCTTCGTTTGGGTCCTTCAGCGCTTCGTCAAACTCTGCGCTCGTCGCGCCTTCTGCTGCACTTGTGTCTGCCATGATGACCCTCCTTGGTGCCCGGTTTTGTTACATTTCAATCAGTGATTCAGTGATTTTTATGGCGCGGCTTCCTTTAAGGAGGCCCGGGACCCCGCGGAATTTCGGTTGGCCTTCGATCAATACATCGAGCGGCATGGTTGCGTCGTTGTTCAGCTGGATGATGTCTCCCGGCTCGAGCTGCATGAGATCCTTGACGCTGATGTCAGCGTCGCCGAGTCGTACGATGACGTTGGCGGAAGTTCCCATGATTTTTTCCTTGATCCGGTTGATCCAGATAAAGTCGACTTCGAGTTGTTCGCTTTGAAAACCGACAGACAGTTTTGATTTGATTGGTTCAAGGGTGGAATACGGGATCACGATTTTGATCGTGCCCGAGACCTTTTCAAGTTCGATATCGAATGTTGTCGCAATGACAACATCAGAGGGCGGGACAACGGCTACGAATTGCGGGTTGATTTCCGTACGGCTGTAACCAATTTTCAGTGGGTAAACTGGTTCCCATGCCTTTTCCAGGTCATCGATGGCAGCCATGACGATGCGTCTGGCGATCTTGATTTCGATCGGGGTGAAGTCTTTGCCTTCAATTTTTGTGTAGGGAACATCATTGCCACCAAAAAGGCTGTCGACCAAGGCGTAGAGTAGTTTTGACTCAATGACCATGACGGCTGCGCCACGCAGCGGTTCTAGACGCAAAATATTAAGGCAGGATGGCAGCGGGAGCGAGTTCATAAACTCAGAAAACTTCAGCGGACCAGTTGAGTTAACACTCAGATTGGCCATCTTGCGCAGCGAGTTAGACAGGGTGACACGAAAAAGTCGAATGAATCGATCGTGGATGATGTCAAGCGTCGGCATACGGCCGCGGATGATCCTGTCTTGATTGGCAAGATCGTAGCCCATCACGCCTGACTTTGGTTCACCGCCACCCGTTTCGTTGCCGCCGGGACGATTGTCCGATACGGCGGAAAGGAGCGCGTCAACTTCACTTTGGGAAAGTACCTGGTTCATTCGGCCGTCCTACTCAATCAAGATATCGGTGATGTAAACGTTCTCGATCTTGCGGGTCATGTACTGGTTCAACCGGTTTTTTATTTCGAGGCGAAGTTGGTCTTTGCCGTCAGGCCCCAGCAGGAACTCACGGGATTTTTTGCTGGCAACCGAAACAATTGCGTCACGCAGCTGGGGAAGGCGTTTTTTGATTTCCCCCTCTTGTTCAGATCCCCCAAAAAACTCGACCGTCACTTCCATGCGTGCGTAGTGATTGTCCATGGGATTGCCGAGGTTGATGTTGAAGGCAGCAAAGGAATAGGTCTGGCCGAAATCCGGCGCAGAATCAGATCCACCGGATCCTTCGGTTCCCTTTTCAGGCTCCTTGGCTTGTCCGCCCTTCGCGTCAGGGGCAGCCGTATTCCCATCGCCAGGAGCATCAGCTTTTTTCTCGGCGGTATTTTCGTCCGCTTTCTTGTCTGCGGCGGGTTCGTCGCCCTCCTTTTTTGGGCCTTGGGCATTTGCCTCCGTGGCCACCGGTTCCGCCTTTTTCTTCCCGAGGAACATGGCTGCGCCGCCGCCAATGGCCGCAACGCCAACAACCCCGCCGATAGCCATGATCAGAAGTTTCTTCTTCTTCTTTTTGGCTTCGTCTTCAGGAGTCGCTGCTGCTGCAGCAGCCTCCTTGCCCTTTTCTGGGGCCTTCTTTTCTTCTTTTTTTTCAGACATGGTTCATTCCATTGGCGCAGTGCTGCGCAAAATTTGTCCGCCAATTGGCGTCCTGGTCACGTGAATCTGGGAGTTCTCTGCCTACCCATACAATTCCCGTGCCAAGTTCCCCGGTCATCCGTTTGACAGGCAGGGCCCGAGCCGGAGCCTTGTCTGGCGTGACCCCGTGTGGGTGGTCCCAAGTTTTTGACGGTGGCGTCAAAGTCCCGCTAACGTTTTGCGCCAAAAAAATGGCGGTGTGGCGGAACCTTGGCGCCCTTTTTTGGGGACTCTCTGTTGGGGTAGAGACCTGCGGCTTTGCTTATTTTTTAATCAGAACAAACAATCTGTTTGGATGAGGCGTTTTGATGGGTTAATCTTTATCGCCGATTGGGGCATTCCCCATGGAAAAAAACCTGCTTTTGCCCTCTATTGCGAGGAATCCGTCGATGCGCTCAAGAATTACAGCGGTAGCCCTGATGTCTGGTCTACTAATCCTGACTGTTGGCTGCATGGAGCAATACGATCCACGCAGGTTCTGGAAGCAGACCAAAGATGAGCGGGAATTGGCACACCGTCCCTTGCAGAAGCTAACTGCAAAAGGTGAAATTCCGCCAATGGAAGCCGCAGTGGCTGAAGTGGATCCAGTGTTCGCAAAATATGCGACCATGTGCGCAAGTTGCCATGGTGAAGACGGTAAGGGAAATGGCGCAGCATCTGGCGGCCTGGTGCCAAAACCGCGTAACTTTCACGATACAGCCTGGCAAGCCAAAGTCGATGATGCTCACCTTGTCAAGGTGCTTCAAAAAGGTGGCGCAGCTGTCGGACTGAGCGCAAGCATGCCAGGGTGGGCCGGTGTGTTGACGGATGAAGAAATTAATGGTCTGGTGAAAAAGATCCGGTTATGGGGCAAGAAATAACTTAGAGGTTCTGCCTGTGGCGCGTTAGCGCCATGAGGTCTTGCTTGACCACGATTTCTGGCGGCAGTGGCCTCAAGTTATAGTGCGAAGCCATGGTGAATCCATAAGCGCCAGCTTGCAGAATCACTGTAAGCTGATTTTTTTTAGGAAAAGAATTGAGGCGGATATCCTGCGCCAGGACGTCGCTTGATTCACAAACCGGCCCGACGATATCAAAGCAGTCACCTTGGGCTGCCAGTTCATGATGGCCTTCAAAAACGATTTCATGGCGCGCCTCATAGAGGGCTGGACGTATTAGTTCTGTCATTGAGGCGTCGACGACAACAAAATGTTCTTTGACGCCAATCACGCTCGTCAACAAACCACCAGATTCCGCAACCACCCATCTTCCCGGTTCAACTATAATTCTTAAATTTTTTGTGGAAGCCAGGCGCGCACTGGCCTGAGCGTCCCTGATGGCATTGGCAAAGGCTTCGATTCCTGGGGGTTCAGTTTCGCCCTCGTAACGCACAGGAAATCCACCACCAAAGTCGATAAATTCCAGGCCTTCGTGTCCGCTCTCAGAGATGGAGTCGGTCAGCTGGACGAGATGCCCAGCAGCAATCCGCCAGGCCGAAACATCGGTGATTTGGCTTCCGATGTGAGCCGAAACTCCGCACAGCCGAATGAACTCACCGGTTTCCAAAATTCTTTTCAAGGCCAATTCAATCATCGAGCCGGAGAGTCCAAATTTGTTTTTTTTCTTGCCGGTGGTGATCTTGGGATGAGTGTGTGCATCAACATCCGGGTTGACCCGCAAGCCAATTCTTGCCCGCTTGCGGCGGGATTTTGCGATGGCAATGATGCCTTCCAGTTCAAACAGACTTTCAACATTCAAGACAATGTCATGCTCAACGGCAAATTCAATTTCGGCATCTTTTTTTCCAACACCAGAAAAAATCATGCGCCCAGGCGAAAAACCGGCAGCCAGTCCGGCCTTTAGTTCACCGGCAGAGACGGCGTCCATGCCCCACGGCAAACTTGAACAGGCAGCAATGTGGCTAAGGATCGCAGGATTGTTATTAGCCTTGGCCGCATAACAAGGCAGAACGTTCATATTTTTGAAGGCTCTGCCAAAGCGTTCCAACTGAAAGTTGAGCCGCGCCATCGAATAGACATAGCAAGGAGTTTCAAACGCCCTGGCAACATCAGCAAGGCGAACGTCATCGCACCAAAGTCCGTCATGCCGATGGTGAAATCCGAGGTGTTCCGGTATCACTTGGGTTTATTCCCAGTTTGCTCAAGGGTATCAGGGAGCTCAAGCCCGCCGGTGGTGAAGTTGGCGCGAACGCCCTTCATGGAAACGTCCAAGGCTCCTGGTATGTCCAAAGCGGCTGGGATCTCAGAGAGGTTCTTTGAAATTGCTTTTTGGTCTATCGAATCGGAGATGGACTTGGCTTCTTTGCGGACTTCTTCTTCCGCTTCGCGGATCACGCCATCAACGGTAGACTTGACTTCATTGGCAGCGCGGCGGATTTGAACAAAAAGTTTTCCCGCCGATTTGATAAACTCCGGTAATTGCTTTGGCCCGACAAAGATCAGGGCCGCAACAACGATCACAATTATTTCAGATATTCCAAGTCCAAACATATGGCGGCGACTCTAGTAGAATTGTATGAATTGATAAATGGGATTCGGGCCCCGGGAGGAACTCTATGATCGTCGTTACTGGTGGTGCAGGATTTATTGGCAGTGCCTTTTTGTGGAAACTCAACGCGGAGGGACTGCACGACATCCTGGTGGCGGATGAGTTTGGTACCGGCAACAAATGGCGCAACCTGGCCAAGCGCCGGATTGGCTACGCCCTGCATAAGGACCAGTTGCTTGACTGGTTAAGTACGAAATCCCGCCCCGCCGCCATCGATGCGATCATTCACATGGGGGCCTGTTCTGCCACGACTGAGAAGGATGTGGACTACCTCATTAAAAATAACTTCAACTATTCCGCTGAGTTATTTCAGTTTGCGGCCCACGAGAAAATTCCCTTCATTTATGCCTCCTCTGCGGCCACCTATGGCATGGGGGAACATGGCTATAGTGACGATCCCCAACTTATCCACAAGCTCCGACCGATCAATCCATATGGCTACAGCAAGCATGTTTTTGATCAGTGGGTCTTGAATCAGCGGGAGAAACCGCCATTTTGGGCGGGCCTCAAATTTTTTAACGTCTACGGCCCGCAAGAGTACCACAAGGGGGGCCAGGCCAGCGTCGTGTTTCATGCCTTTCCTCAGGTGCGGGACCGGGGGAACCTGAAACTGTTCAAGTCCTATAAGGAAGGTATCGCCCACGGCGACCAGCGCCGCGATTTCGTTTGGATCAAGGACGTGGTCGATGTGATCCTGCACTTCATGCGTGCGCCCCAAAATGCCAAATCGGGTATCTACAATGTAGGGAGTGGAGAAGCCCGCTCGTTTGCGGATCTCGGTCGAGCAGTTTTCTCTTCAATGGGAAAGCGCGAGGCCAAGTTTGACTGGATTGAAATGCCCGACGACCTCAAAAATCAATACCAGTATTTCACCGAAGCCAATCTTTCCCTGTTGCGCGAACAGGGTGGTTACACGAAAGCCTTTACGCCTCTTGAAGATGGTGTGAAGGAATACGTAACCCGTTACCTCAGTAGCCAAGATCCTTTTCTTTGATTATGAAAATCCTGCGGCGCCAAATTTCAGCCTATTTGTTGGTACTAGCGGGATTTTTTTTATCTGAAACGTTGGCCTTCGCAGTCAATGTCAATCAACATCAGGTCAGTGGACTTCGAGTTAATGGCGCGGTGCGCACTGACATCAAGTGGTTGAAGGATTATATCGGGTTCGAATTCCCTGCTTATCTTTCCGATATTGATATTCAACGCATTCGCCATAAGTTGATCACGACAGATGTTTTTGTTGATGTACAAGTCCGCGTCGACGATTCAACTTCAGAGCTGATTGTCGATCTCGACGAAAAATGGACCACCATTCCCGTCATCCGCGGTGCATACGGCGGCGGGACTCCCCTCCTCGTTGCCGGCGTTTATGACATGCACGCGTACGGGCGGCTCCTGACCCTCGGCGTCGAAACAAAAAAATACGGTTCCGCCCCTCCGGGTTTTACCCTCTGGGCAAAACTCCCTCGTTCAGCAAAGGGCAAAGGGTCCAGTGGAATCGAGATCTGGCGTGATTTTCGTCGGCGCAATTACTATGACTCGGCCGGAGAGATGACGGGCAAACTTGGTTTCGACAGTGCATACGTCCGCCTCTATCACTTGGTTCCACTTTTTCCAGAGGCTGATCCTCTTGCCCCCGAGATTCTTCAGGCAGGAGTAGAACTACTTTCGCGTCGTGACCGAAAGCCTGTGGTCGAGAAAAACTCCGCAGCTAATCTAAACCTGCCTGAACAGCGAAATGCCTGGGAGCATCGAGTTTTGGCCAGTTTTGTCTTTGACAACATGTCGGTAGAGGACCAGCAGCTTGAGGGACGCCGTCTGATGTTCAAGAGCGGGCTGTCAAAGAGCGAAGGTGTGGTGACTCCGGGTCTTTCAAATTACTCTGAAGTGGAAGTCTTCTCATTTCATCGCCCAAGTCCCGACGTCAACATCGCCCTCCATGGTTACCTGCAGGCAGCAGGTAGTCCGACGATTTCAAATGCATTCCATCTTGGCGGGTTTGACTCCGTTCGAGGCTTTCCAGACGGCATTCGCTACGGGGCCTTTGCTGCCTATTCGAATCTTGAAGTTCGCCGTGAGGCGTGGACCTCAAAGTGGTTAAAGGTGGCTACCGTTGCTTTTGTTGATGCAGGGGTTGCAGGCAAGGACTTCAAAGACGCCAGTGAGGATTTGTTTCGATCTGCTGGTGCCGGGGTACGCCTTTCCATTCCGAAGGTTCACCGCCTCGTTTTTCGACTGGATTATGCTTTTGGGAGAAGCAATGACATATCAACCTCGGGAATATCCCTAGGTCTGAACCAGTTTTTTCAACCTTATAAACCCTTGTAGTACAATTGACTTGTCCAGATCGTGATCTCAATTCACGGTGGTTTGGACAGGGGGTTGTCAGCATGCGTCCTACATCTCGTGTTTTTTTTTCTGTCGCTGCTTTGGTTTGTTTTTCTTCCTGTAAGACAAGGTTCAAGGCGTCATCGCTGCGAACAACGTCCGATCGTTTGCAGGAAAGCATACTAACCGTGCGCGGCACGATTGAATTGCCGACCGATCGCGAAGTCTATGTGACCAATCATTTGATGAACCTTGTTGGATGGCATGTTGAGGCACCGGCAACGGCAACAAAGCCAGCTTCTTATAATTCCTATCAGGCACTAAACCAGCAGTTTGCCGACGATCCAAAGGCTGGGCATCCCGTTATCGATGGCAATGGAAAACTGGATGTAACCGCGCTGCGTTATTGGATTGCGGCGCAAGCTAAATATTCAAAGCGTGTTCTTGCGGGGCGTGGGATCGCACTGACCCTTGATCAGGTTCTTGATGAAGGTCTGGTCGTAGAGAGGCCAAGGCCAGACACGGTGAAGATCAGTTTCCGCGCAATCTACCGTGCGGTTGGTCAGGTGAATGCACATGTGAATCCTTCACAAATAGCCAATCAACAGATGCTCGAAACTGGTGAGAAAGTGCAGGTTCCTTTGGACCCGGTACGTTTTTTTCACAATGAATTTTCTGAATACCTGCAACGTGGGTGGGACACATTTGGATTTAATCTGGCGTCGTTGGATCCCGCGGCCTACGACGGGGTGATGGGTGATATGGGAGCCTTGAGTCAGCGTTGGCTATTCAATACCCAAGGCCGCACGGAAACGGTCAAATGTTATACGTTCGGAGATGGTTCGGTCCTTAATCCATTTTATCTATTTTACTATTTTGATGCACGCAATCAGGGATGTTCCTCGCCGGGTGTCGTGGATCTTGTGGTGGAAAAAGCTGAGTCAAAGAAAATGGATTCGGGAAAATTCCCTGAATATCACCGGCTTTTTGCTGGTGAAGGGCCGTTGGATATTTTTTATTTTTTTGGAATCTACGAAAAGAGTTCCGTGGAGGCTGAGTTCTATAAGGAGATCCTTCCGAGAATGAAGGCATTGGGTTTTACGATTTCAGGGCAGCCGGACTTGTCTGGCCTTGTCGTCTTCACGAAATCCATTCAAACCCACGGCGGCAGGTCGGTTCCGATTCGGCTGACGATTGCCTCTGAACATCATAATGATAGGGCTAGGGAGGCATTCCGCAGTGCCATCGGTTCGGCCGATGTCGTTTATTTTGGTGGCCACGCTGGCGCTGGGGCCAATATCGAAGGTGCGTTGAAGGAACCGTCGTCCTATCCCAAAGGCAAGTACCAAATCATAGCGTTAGACGGCTGTCAGACCTATGTGTATGGGATGGCGGAAGTTCTAGCGGCAAAAGCTCTAGCCGACTTTGACAATCAGGCCATGAATATCGACCTCATTTCATCATTTGATTACGTAAGTGGCTGGCGACAGAAGGATGTGATCCTTGAAAGCTTGATTCGTGCTGCTGTTCTTTCTGATGCGCCGGAATCCGCTTGGACTCAGGCGGACAGAGATGAGCTTTCATGGCTCGGTTGGGTCAAGGCGATTCACGCTGCAATGACAGCCGACGGAGGTTCGGGCTCGTACATGGTTTCCGGGGAAGAGAACAATGAGTTTAGCCCAGGCGCAACGATCGCCACATCAAAAGGCGCCGCCTTTGGCAGCGGCGGCGACGAAATGCGAAGGCGCTTGCAGTCGTTTTTGGGGGACTCCAGAACATCGGATGACCTCAAACTCAAAGCGCTGTCGTCCCTCGTTGCACTGCGTTACTCGGAATTCAAAACGGTGGAAGAATTCATCGAGTATGCCCGCAATGAATGCCTTGCGATGGGTAGCTTGAAGCTGGAAGGGGATCGCGAGAATTTGCTCTTCTATTTTCCATCATGTCAGCTTCGGATTTTACCCTTCGACAAATCACAGGTCGTTAGCTACCGGGGAAACCGATACAGCGGATTAGCAGGCGGAGGGTCTGCGCTGGAGTTTTGGCCAAACGGAATGATCAAGACTGGGAGTCCCCAATATGACATTTCTTTCGGGACGTTTCGTTTTCAATTCGGCAAAAAAACAGAGTGGCATGAAAATGGCGCACTAAAGAGTTCCCCGCTTGGGGCAGACGTCTCCTTAAGGGGACGGACTTGCAGTACGGGACAGGTCATTGTCTTTGATAGAGATCGCAATCCTGAAAGTTGTGTGTTTGAAGGGAAAATCGACCTCGGGATGCCACTTGGGATGCGGAGGATTTCATCTGAGATTAATTTTATGGACGTCAATAGTGAGGGCACGCTCAGCGCCGGTATCTGGTTAGACGAACCCGTTGTCGGGCTGGTTTTACCGGGTGGCCAGCCATTTAGCATAAAAATGGGCAGTTTTGCCTGGGTCAAGACAACCCGCGTCGGTGAAATTGCAGTGACTGTGCTGACGACGAGTGATCTTGATAATTACGCCGTCTTATCTTCTGGGGAAGTCTTCGTAGTGAAAAACGGACTCGAGGTTTGGGGGGCCAGGGTTTCAAGGCTTGAACTTACTTTGGAACAGTCGGCCGTCTACCTTGGTCGCCAATATCAAGCCGGCGATATAATTACGATTGCTGGTTTGTAGGAATCAGGGGGGCATCGTAAAAGGATCCCCTCCCCCAGCAGGTTGAACTTAGTCATGGCTATCGTGAGCTGGCGCCTTCGAGAGTCCGGCCGTCCCCAACAGGGAGAACGGGCACCGGACCTTCAGGGTCGAAGCCGTCATCAATGGCTGCAGCAGAGGTAGTCTTTTTAGGCTCGTCCTTGAAGGCTTTCCTCAGGTGGTTTGGCAGATCTTTTTTCATATCCACCCCGACGATGCTTGAAACACCAGGTTCCTGCATCGTAACGCCGTAGAGGGTGTCGAGCACCTCCATCGTGCGGCGGTTGTGGGTAATGATGATGAACTGGAACTGATCTGAAAGCGCATCTAAAACGCGGTTGTAACGGCCAACGTTAGCCTCATCGAGTGGTGCGTCCACTTCGTCAAGGAAACAGAATGGAGTTGGCTTCGTTTTTAGCAAAGCAAAGATCAAGGAAATCGCCGTAAGGGCTTTCTCTCCGCCGGAGAACAGGTTCATGTTTTGCGGCTTTTTGCCGGGCAAGCGAACCATGATCTCGACTCCACCGTTCAGTGGATCTTCCGGATTGGTCAGTTCCAGATGGCCTTCGCCGTTCGGGAAGAGGATCGGGAAGAGTTGGCCGAATTCGCGGTTGATCACAGTGAAAACAGCAAGAAACTTGTCCTTTGACGAGACTTCAATTTCATTAATCGCCTCGTTAAGAAGGGCGATGCTGGCATTGATTTCGTCTTGTTGCGCGCGGATGAAGGTCTCTCGTGTCGTCAGGTCTTCAAACTCACGCAGGGCCATCATGTTGATCGGACCAAGGGATTCGATCCGTCCGCGCAAGGTACCAACGCTGCGGGCAGCCTTGTCGGCTTCAAATTCTGGATCGTAGGTGAATGTGTAGGTCGCAATATCCAGCTGATATTTTTCTTGCGCCTGACCATTCACACTGGTGATGGCCATGGTGGCGCGTTCAATCTGAACGTTTTTGTCCGACAGGCTTTTTTGAACTTTGGCCTGATGTTCACGACATTCTTTGAGGCGCGAATCAATGACGCGCAATTCTTCGTGAATTCCGGCCTGGGCCTCGCGCTTTTCAGCGACTTTTTCATCGAGTTCCGCACGGCGGTCGATCAAACCTTCAATGCGGGACTGAGAATGCTCAAGCAGATTCTTGGCAGATTCAATGTCATTTTGAATCGCACTTTGTTCTTCGTAGCGACGGCTGAGCTTGTTCTGTAGCAGCTCTTGCTGTGCGCGGGCATGGGTAAAGCTCTCACGGAGAGCAGTAGCGCGGGATTCGGATTTTGCCAGATCAACCGAGCGATTCTGATTTTGACGGAAAACTTCCTCACGGCGTTCTTCTAGTCCTGCAGCCTCCTCGCGGATGCTCACCAGCTCCGCTTCGGCATTGCGGAGTTCTACTTCAAGAGAGCTGCGCGATGCCTCAAGTTTTGTGAGTTCATCGCGGAACTGGGAATCCTGGCGCTCCAGGTCGGCCATCGTTTGTTCTTGAGCAGCGAGCAGTTCTTGCTTGTGGGTGGCAACCTGTTGTGCTGATTGCAGTTCCGCCATGATGGCAAGTACCGCCGCGTTTTGTTGCTGCAAGCGACCGTCGATTTCAATGACGATGGCACGGTCTTCATTCATGCGCACTTCGAGTTCATCGATATGCGATTGGGCCCGTGCAAGGTCGCCTTCGGTTTGCTTCATTATCTTGCCAAGATTTTCCTGCTCTGCCTTGCGGCTAAGGACGCTCGTGCCTCCCCGGCCACTGACCAGAAAATCGTCTTCGCCAGCAATGCAAAGTCCCTGAGCCGTGAAAGCAATCACGCCTGCGGGTAAATCTTTTAGTGATCCATCGTCCATTGCCAAGGCAGGAACGAAATAGAGACGCGACAAAAGGGCTTCGAGTCCGGACCTGGTTGCTGATTCAAGACTCTGCTTTGAGTCAATGCGCAGAAATTCGCCCATGGCAACGGCATCAAAATCATCCGCCCACGTTTTTACGCGCGCGCCAAAAGATCCGTCAGATTTGAGGGCAATGGACCTGCCAAGCAGGGTCACTGGCAGCGGAGTTACTTCTGCCTTGGAAGCCGCGCGAACAACCTGATTCAGGCCATCAACACCGATGATGACAACCCTTTCCGACCAACGCTCGAACGCCTGTGTCGCCGGCTTTGGCAGCTCTTGCGCATTTGCAGTCCAGGCGATTTGTTCGGCAAACAGCCCTGGGACGTGGCTACGGTCAACGGACCCGGTCTCGTAAAGCTTTTGCAGGGATGATGCCGCATCGGTTGCGCCCTGTTCGTCAAGCTCTTGCAGTGAGGCCAGTCGTGCCCTTGATTCATGGTATTTTTCGCGCAGCGAGTCGCGCGTCGTGTTTGCGTCTTTGATTTGGCCATAACGCGCCGCGACGGCGGCTTCACGGGAGTGTTTTTCCCGGATTTCAACGTCCAGGCCGTCTTGTTGTCCAGCCGCTTTTCCCCGCGCCCCCTCAAAGGCTTCAAGCGCTTGTGCAACATCAGTTTGCAGGCTTTGGCGCCGCGTTCTCTCGCCGTCGAGGAGTTTCTCGACGCGTGAAATCTCACGTTGGGCGCCTTCGGAGCGGACCTTGTTGCTGTCAATCAAGCGCGTGAGATTCCGCTGCTCGTCTTCGCCTTCTTCTATTTTGCTGCGGAAGACCCGTGTGGTTTCGTCAACGGAATCAACTTCATTTTGGAAGTCTTCCAGCTGGCTGCGCAGCAGCGTCGCCGATTTTTCTGCCGCAGAAAGTTCCGCAGTGGCTCCGTCAACTTGGGCTTCAATCACCTTCAAGTTCGAGGCGTCTTCTTCGATTTCGCGCTGAATATCACGCAGGCGGTTTGAACCGGTGTCCATCCGTGTCTGTGCGTTTCCGACCGCCGATTCGGCTCGGGCGATTTCTTCGCGGATCGATGAAATCTGTTCTACGACGGCAGCAAGGTCCGGGTCAGCCTCGGCTAGTTGCTGTTGAAGTTCTTCGTAGCGCGCTTCGTACTGGCTGACAGCGGCGAGGAATTCGGCCTCTTTCGTGGTTTGCTCCGCAAGGGCAGCCTGGGCCTCGTCCAACTTGTTCTTGAACAGAGTGAAATTTTGCGCGAGCAGCAGGAGTTCTTCATCGCGCAGTCTGGTGCTCATCTCCTGCCATTTTTGCGCTTTTTCGACTTGTTCTTCGAGGGTCGTCTTCTGGCGCTCGATCTCGGTCAGGATATCCGTCACGCGAGACAGGTTAAGGTCTGTGCCCTCAAGGCGTTTTTGGGCCTCGAGTTTTCGCTGCTTGTAGAGCAGGGTGCCGGCGGCCTCTTCCAGGATTTCCCGCACGTCTTCGGGTTTGGCATTGAGGATACGGTCGACTTGACCCTGTTGGATCATGGAATAACTGCGGCCACCTAAACCGGTCATGGTGAAGAAGCCAACGATGTCTTTTAAGCGGCAAGGTTTGCGGTTGATCAGGTACTCGCGCTGGCCGTCAGCATAAAGGCTGCGCGTGAGCGTTATCTCTGGCTCGTGCCGGTATTCCGGCGGACAGATGCTGTCGCCTTCCGTGTTGTCAAAAATAACTGAAACTTCAGCCATGGACATGGTTTTGCGGCGCTCGGAACCCGCAAAAATAATGTCGGTCGCCTTTTCGCCGCGCAAGTTCTTTGCGTTTTGTTCGCCCATGACCCAGCGGACGGCATCGATGATGTTACTTTTGCCAGAGCCGTTCGGCCCCACAACCCCGGTGATACCGCGGTCAAAGGTCAGGCTGATTTTATCAGCAAAGGACTTAAAGCCCTGAACGGTGATTCGTTTTAGGTGCATTGGTTACTGCCACAACGTTTATTGGACGATTAAGTGCTCTTTTATAGCAGCACCGGGCACAACATCAAATAAAATAACCTTATTCCCATAGAAGGAGCATGCCGCGGCACGACCGGTGGAGGTCACGGCAACCTGATAATAGGAATTCTGCGCGTCAGGTTCAGAATTGCCGATTTCGCTGCTCCAATAGTCCCGCCCGAGGGACTTGGCTGCGATCCCAAAATAGACTTGGGAACGGGTCCAGTTAACTAAATCCCTGAAATGGTTAACGAAAAGCATTTTTTCGCCTTGAACGTGCTTGACGTCAATGTCACCCGGGTAGTGCAAACCCTTCTCATTGTCCTCGACTCCACGCCCGTAGACGCGAGTGAATTGAAGGTAGTCGCTGGTCAGGGGGACCGTCCCGTCGGCTTTCACCCTGGGGTCACCAGTCAAAGCGACGCGAAGGACATCGTTAGCCTGGGATGAACCGAGGCCCGTGACTGAATCAACGTGTCCCCGATGGCTCAGGTAAAAGGCTGCCACATCGTCGGGATCATGCGCCGCGGCAAAGAAGTTGGTCCGGTAGTAGCGGCGGGTCGCTGTGGTTGAGGTGAGCCCTGCGTCAGAATCGGGCACTCCGCCGAATCCCTCTGGATTGAAATAGATCCAACGTAATTCCTTGTCGACCTCGGTGGATTTTGCGTCACGGAAGGGAAAGGGTTCTGGGGTGGCAGCACGTTCTGTCGCCAGATCATAAACAATAAACTGATAGATATTGCGCTGGGACAAGTTTGAGCGGGCGCGGCGCGTCCTCTCATAATCGTCCGGGATCTCATTGGGGACGCTGGTTTGGGTTCCATCTGCTGCGAAGGTTGATGAATCATCCAGATCTAGATCCATCCATGTTTGCATCCCGTAGTCCGTCGGAAATGCGAATAAAAGTTCGTTTACGGGATCCAGATGCATCGCCCGGCGAGCGGTGCCGTAGGTCCGTACCAGTTTGACGGTGGTCTGCGTGCGGTCGTCTGCAAGAGTCCCGATCAATATTCCCCCCGCATCCCCGGCATTTTCGCAGGCAATGGCGAAGTGTTTATAACCATCGCGCATGACGGTGTTCAGCGGACTGCAACCAAGGTCGAGCCGGGTAACTTCCCGCGGAGCCTCTGGCGTTGAAACATCGTAAAGGATGGCTTCGGCACTGCGGCTGGTTCCGTCGGCATCAAATGTAACCAGCATGTCGTTTCCGGCGATGGCAATGTTACGACCAAGGCGTGGAACTGAAATGGCCGATTTTTTGTTGCCTTCGGTATCGATCACGAGGAGCGATCCGGCATTAAAAGTCCGGTCAAAATCCGCATTCAATGCGTAAAAATAACCCTCGCCAGGAGCTACGGCGACGTCCACCGGACTTGCCACCTGTTCGCCCAGGGCCGGGAATGTTTCTGCCCTCTTGCAACTGGATGGCACGAGGGTGCCGAGGGTAAGTAGCAGAAAAATCTGGACAATATCGGTGGAAAACAGGCTGATTTTACTGGTTTTTGACATGACCAGAGGATGTCATGGCATGGCATTTTCGGCAAATCATAAATTAGTTTTGACGGCGGTAAAGATTTACGGGTATCCCAAATGTGCGAAAGCCTTGTGCCACTTGTTTCTGCAGGAGTTAAAAAAATGGCATCCCTAAACCGTGTTTTGATCATCGGCAACCTCGGTCAAGATCCCGAGCTTCGCTACACACCTAACCAGGTAGCCGTTGCGACCCTCAACGTTGCAACGACCGAGTCTCGTCCAGGCGCAGATGGCCAGCGCCAAGAGGTGACCGAGTGGCACCGCGTTATTGTTTGGAACAAGCAGGCTGAAAATTGCGCCAAATACCTGGCCAAGGGCCGGACAGTATTTGTTGAAGGCAAACTCCAGACCAGGTCTTGGGAAGACAAGACGGGCCAGAAGCGTTACACGACAGAGATCGTAGCGCAGAACGTGCAATTTCTGGGCGGTGCCGGCGGATCCCAGTCGCGTGAGCGCGGCGAAATGGGTGTGGCGCCATCGGATTCCCAGAACAGCCAAAATGCATCTGGCAACCAAGGTTCCTCGGCAGTCAGCGGCAGCCAGCCAGGTGCCGGCGGCACTTATGATCCGACCCTTGATGACATCCCATTTTGAAGCCCAAGTCGAAATCGCTTTACGATGATACCCTCATCGCGTGTAGCTCTGATGGTATTTTGATTCGTAATTTTTATTTTCCGTCCAGGCGGTCTCGCAAAATCGCTTGGACGGAAATTCGTTCTGCCCGCCGGTCTCCTCTGCGGGCTCTATCCGGTAAATGGCGCATTTGGGGCACGGATCTTCGCAGGATCTGGTATCACCTGGATTTCGCGCGACCCCTTAAAAAAGAGGCCATCGTTATTGATGTGGGTGGGTTGATGAAGTTTGGCATCACACCAAAAGACCTTGAGAAGGTGTTCTCCATCATCAAGCAGCGGATCGGCCCTTAAAGGGTTTGCCTGCGGCAATTAAGAAAAGATTCTTCGCTGACGCTCCAGCCTGTCGGGGAATAAATCCTTTATTCTGACTAAATTCGTCATCCTGACCCTGAGCGAAGCGAAGGGGAAGGATCCTTAAATTGTGACAAATCGCCATCAATTGCCATTCTCCGCGCACTTTTTCAGTGCCCCTCAGCAGAAAGGTTCGAAATCTTCGGGCTTCTTTTAATTGGCCGAAGACCGGTTCGGTAATCGTCTTTCGCTTTCGATAAATATCTCCTCCGGTTTTCGAATTTAGCTTTTCTCGCATAAACGCAGTGACGGTGAGGCGGCGACAATGACCTGCGAATCAGCATCGACCGCAGCCTGACAATTTTAGCCCTGAATATGGCCGCCTGATTGATGCTCCTTCTTTTGACCTTGGTACCATCAAGGCTTACATGTCCCATTTTAACCAAACCCGCCTCCTGGCAATCTGAAGGCGAAGTCTTCGTAAGTGGCTTTTTCAAGTTTTCGCGAAGAACGAGTGTCTTCGGTAAGATCCAGTTTCTCCATGACGTCGCTGATGAAGTGTGATGCCTGTGCGAAAATGTAAGTGAATCAATTTTAGTCTACAGATTATCTAGGCCAGACAATGGGACTTTCCGGGGAAAGTCGAGAATCATTCCTACTGAGACGAAGCCGAAAAATCCTGTCCCGCGGCGGAGAAGAAAGGATTCTTCGGCCTACGGCCTCAGAATGACGGGTTGAAGAAAGGATCCTTCGCTAACGCTCAGGATAATGGAATGGACCCGCCGGCTTTTAGACGGCATCAATGTGCCAAACGGCATCAGCGCGCCAATAAAACATCT
>Ga0247843_1004194_pt1 | contig 21962 bp, 11 predicted proteins | sample LaCruzMarch2017__FD_192420 | JGI IMG/M metagenome (GOLD analysis project Ga0247843, IMG submission 192420) | Freshwater microbial communities from meromictic Lake La Cruz, Castile-La Mancha, Spain - LaCruzMarch2017_8m | ecosystem: Environmental > Aquatic > Freshwater > Lake | place: Spain...
TCCACTGATTCACAGTAGACCGGTGTTAACTTTGGAATCGATTTGCCCCTCTCTTTTTCATTGTGGCACTCTGTGGTAGCACATACTACTAACTCGTTATCACCACGCATACATAACGACTGATCATTGTCTGTATCCGTTGGTGTATCAACCGACTCAACCGATTCAATTTCCTCAATTACTGACAGACAATACCCTAGCCCTAACCCTAATTTGGAGTAATAATCATTGTCAGTATAATCATCATCATCAGTGCTACTTGTGTCATCTATTAAATCATTATCCAAGAATTCATTCACAAGTTCACATCCACTGGACGATTGTGTATCATTGGTAAAATTTGTTTGTATACTATGACCATCAATTTTGTGTTTCTCAGTCTCCACAGGCAAGCTCAATACGTCTGTTATATATCCTTCAGTACTAGTGCCACCGTACAAAGTATTCTTTATCATCATTCGCAAAGTTTCTAAATGCGCCTTAACATCACATAATTCTTTTTTGGCCGTATATATTTCTTGTTTGGGGGTACATTCCGAGACATTATCCACCCTCTTCATGGCCTTCATTAGGCGCAATTCAGCAAGTTCAATGGTGCTTGCATATATCGGCGCATCATCATTCTCCGACGGAGTTATCAATTCGGAAATGCGACGGTGCCGCGTGCTACTTCTGTCTTGGAGAGAGGCTGACACTCCGTCAACAGTACTGTGTTTGGACGTGCCGTCACCGTCGATGAATGATGATGTCTTTAATTCTGTCATTACTGATGAAACATGTGATGACAAACTCTTTCTTGTTATTTCATCATCATCATTAGTATAGACATTGTCAAGCAAAGGTGAATTGGATCGTACTTCGTCGACTAGTGTGTCCTTCTTGGTCATCATCATGTTGTCGTCAGTGACTGATTCTGTATCATTGGTGGTTGTTCCTGCCAACATATCAGCTTTGACGCTCGGACCTTCATTTATTGTGCGATTTTGCTTAGGCTCTCTTCTTGAGTCGACTAAAGCACTATATAGGGCAGACATGGCACGAGAAAGTTCGGTCAAGGATGTTTTCAACCGTTTGTTTTCCTGTTGCAACTCCTTTTCCAATTGAACAATTGCATCCTGCTCTGCAATATCATTTATATTTGCCAGTTCTTGAGACGTAAACTTCTGCTCACCAGATTTGCTCAGGGCATCTTCACGATGCTTGTCAATGGTCTGCGCTAACATGACGCCAAATTCTTTACACGATGGTGTCTCCAATGGTGTCTCTGTCTTCAGGAATGGTAAATAATGTGAAATACCACCAACTTCGTTCTGTCCTCTGTTATCAGCTAGCACCCCTCTCGAGTTTAACATCCGATGTATATTTCCCGTCATATTTGACAGTTTTGCCAAGGCATTTTGTAAACGGATACTTTCGTCATACAGCGATTCAACATGTTTGATGGTAAGATCAGACGTGAAATTTGAAGGAACGTTGATTATATCAAGAGGAGGATACATAGGTTCGCTGTCGTCGCCCTTGCTGCCTTTACATTTTAGTCTTTTCGAACTGACTTCATTAGACGAATCACTTGTTTGCGTTTGCAATTCATCATCACAATGAACTCCCACCTCTCGTGTTGCTGGCGGCAGGTTTGATACTGATACGTTACTTCCCCGGAAATGTTCTGTAATAACTACCCGAGGAGAATCAGAACCATTAAACGAAGGAGAGTCTATTTCATTGCACTCGTTTGTATCCTGACTACTGTCTCTCGTAGGAATTACAGACTGAAATTCGTGTTCAGAGTATATTCCATGCCACCCTCCTGAATCGCTCCGTCGAACCAATGGCATAGTGTTGGTATCGAAATGGGATGTCAACTCCAATAGCGAAGCTGTGATCATTTTCTTTCGCTTTTTCAATCGATATACAACCATTGGTTTGTTGACTACGTATAAAATCTGTTTCTTGAGTTTAGAACTCTCTTCACCATTCATTGTGCCCTGCTTTATCTGCGGAACTTAATGCACTACACCCACTTTCACCTGGATATGAAATCTGTTGTCTATCACATCGCTTCCCCTGAAGATCAAGGATCGATCAGCTAACAATTCACAACAGATTGAAGACAGATCAACGATGAATCTGATTACTACACACGTCGAGAATGTTGTGCCATTTCTTGGATTCTTCTTTCTTCTTCTTGCCATTATTTTTGTCAAGTGGAGTACTGGTTCCTTCGTATGATTTAACAAAATTAAAGCCATGAAATCCGATAACCTCCGATACAACGAATGAGCCGGTAAGTAGTTTAACGCGAGGATACTTACTTGGAACACAATCTAGACAACAGTCGTCCAACATGGTGTCGGCCTTCATGCCTGTAAAACCGAGACGCACGCCAAGCAGCAGTCTAAACATGCCCAGCAGCAGCCTGAACAGACGAGTGTCGTCTGCTCTGCCTGCTACCAAGAAGATGAAATTATCAGACATTGACGAAGTTCCCGAGAGTATCAGTGTATCTGGATCTGAGAGTTCAAGCAAGGGTGGCCAGCCTACTTCCGACGAACCTAGTATGAGGACGGTATGTGTTGGAGAATTATCGGAATGGTTTACGAGCTGCTTTCCCTGTGCAATCACTGATATTAACGACAATGATCATCATGCCGTGGACAAATTCTCGAGGGAAAGTGCTATGAATGACATGTACTCGAATGAGAATTATACGTTCGATGGCTATCCACTTCAGGAGAAACAGCAGCAGCAGCAGCAACATCATTCTGTACCTGATGTTGTCATCGACGCACATCCCATGGACTCTGTTCCATTGAGTGCTGAGAAGAGCGACTCTGTTCATTTGATTGCTGAGAAAAGCCCGACGTCACCTCCAAGGATCAAGAAGAAGTTTGGCGGCATGAAGCTTTTCATGAGGAAGAAGAGTTTGAATTAAATAGGGGTCTGTAATGTACAATATCATTGTTAGTTGTCATCACGTGTTCCAGAAGTAGTCTATGTAAGTAATAATCCTGGTTATTTTGTAGTTGTATTGTTATCTTCAGTGCAGCCTATTCTTTCCTCAAGGCAGTCAACGACATAAAACACTCCACATTCATCTCCTTCTCTTCAGACTATTAATTTATGTAACTATTATATTTACGTACTAAATTAGTTGACCCGCTTGGTCTTTGTTTCTCTTGGAGTCGCCTTAGACACTACGTCCGAAGGCCCGGACAGATTGTTTGTCCAAATAGTGACAGTGTTTGTCTAAATAGTGACAAAATGTACTCTTCGATAGTGACGTTTAGATTTCTTTTTTTCGTTCACTTTTGCTTTCAATTTGGCGCGTCCATTTCTCCCTTCCGGTTCGTGGATTGCCCTCTTTTGGCTTCCCGCCGAGACGTTGAGTCTAAAACGACTCCTTGGTCATTTGGGAACAACAATCACGGATCAGTCTGAGTCCGCGTCTCGTCATTCCGGCTTCACTCACGGACTACCTAGAGCCGTCCATAACGATTGATAGAAGTATCTGGTCATTCGTCTATTCATCCCAATCTTATTATTTACATCGCGCAGTGGCAATCATCTATCTCCGTAGTTCTCATGTGCGATATTTGTATTGGAGGTCTACATATCCCATATTCTGCTCTTCTCCCCATCCTTATCTTCGTGTTTCAATGGATGTCTGCACAATTGTCAAAATTCTTCGGGCTGAAATCCTTATAGCTGTTTCGCCGGACTCTACCAAAGCGCCGATACTGCTAAAGAATCGGAAAGAGACCAGAATTTGCAATGAAATGTGGTGTTTCTGCAGGAAATTGAGAACGCGATTCGAAAGCAACAACAGCAGTGAACCCCGTCTCATTTATGAACCATTGTTGAGGAGTGAGAGCAGCGACAGTGAGGAGAGCATGACACTGAGAAGAGCATCACGGGAAGGCTTGGCGAACCAAATTAAATTTCCATCCACAACGAAATTTTTCATCCCACCTCCTGGATCACGGGAATTCTGCATGCCATGCGCGTGAATCAAGATGAAGACCTAGAGACGTGTATCTAGTGCATTAGTCTGACGATCATAAATTTGTTAGTAGTTCAACAACTATTTTTATTTATGCATGGATATAACACGTGCACTGCTCAACCCATCTTCACTAATCTTCAAGGACTCGAAGTGATTTTCGAGTGCCTGTTCCATGCATTCACGCTTCTTGATCAGCAACTGGACTTTCGCATGAACTCCATCGGATGGCGCGCAGGAATTAGAAGTAATAATGCTTTCGATAATATCCCATAGCATATCAATCAGATCATATGGGACGTAGTCGATACTGCCCTTCTCGGGTAGACGGCACGATGCAGCTAGCGTTGTCCGTTGTGAAAGGAGTAAGGTGACGACATTACATGCCTCTCCATATTGATGGTACTTGATGTACAAGCGCATCAGCCCGGCAGGGTCAGAATTGCCACAACTTTCTTTGCTCGATTGTGCAAATAGACCATCGTTGCTCCGTCCATCATTCGGTACGCCAAATATACACAATTCCTTCAACCACATTGGCAATTCTGAATCTTTACCAAGAATTGAGTTTGCCACACTCAGTCCCAGTCCATGGCATCTTTTGGAGTACATGGTTGTATATTGTTGAAGCAAATTCATTGCCATAACCGACTGCAACATATTCTCACTCTGACCAATTGATACACATGAATTAGCGTTTGCAGTGACGACCGACTCAGCAGATCCTAGTGCACATGATGACGATGAAGCACGGATTTGAGCTAACTTCGATCGTGATTGTAAATTATGAAGGCCACTACCATCATTTTTCATTGCAGTAGATTTGGTAATCGCCGTTGGAACAAGATACACGCATAGAATGTGCTGTAATGCATCATTGAACAAATCAACGCCTCCTGGCAGTAAACCCTTTCTTTTGGATGATACACTCAATGCAATAGAAATCGCCTGTTCATAGTAAGCAAATCTTGCCAAGGTATCAATGGTGTCGCGAGAAGACATCTCCAAAATATTACCTACCGCATCGGGAGAATTTTCATCCATATAAAACGTTCGCAACGCCATTGCCCGAACAGCCCTGTGTTCTAAATCTTCTTCAGTCAGCAACATAGGCTCAGTTGGACTATCAGGGTTTCCCGTCAGTAAGTACCTGTCAGACGGCTTGTCGACCAAACTGATTGCGTGGAAGCACGCATGTGCTGCCAAACAGGCATCATCCATAACTTTCTTTGATGCAGCCTTAGATAAAGCCTTGGCCTCTTGAGATTTGGACTTGTATGACGACACGGATTCAGATGTTGCCTTGCCAAAAAAATCCATGGCATAGGCTGCTTGTCTCCAGTGGCCACGAGATGCATGGAGTGCGTAAAGACAAGACCAATAGCTTGTTCCGGTCCTGGACGTTCCTTGCTCAACAGCAGCTTCCTCAATGATTTCGGCAGCCAAATCAAAGAGATCTACCCGTTCATCAGTCGCTTGATTGTCAAGACCGTCATGGGAGTCCATTTGCATCGCCATTGAGAAATCAAGCTCAACTACTGACAAACTCATGTCAATTAACTTCCCTAATCCACCTGCATCTATCATTCCAAGTATAAGAACTTTAAAGTTAGCCCTCCGTCTCGTGGCTATAGGGTTGTTAATGCAGGCTTGAAATGCATCATCCCATAAACTTCCACGCATGGAAACATGTAATGCACTATCCCACAATGTTGGAATTTCCGATTGGAGTTCTTTTTTCCACATTTCAGGCGTAGAAAGGGATGATATTGCGGATATAGCATCTTGGATGGCCTCAAGAGTTACCTCACAACAGAGTGGTAATGTAATCCTGCATCCTTGCACTGAATTCAAGTGACGTTCGAGCGTTCCTACGCGATTCATCAAATTCGAGATGACCTTGTAACGCTCAATGGAGGTCGCAGACTTATGAAGGAGCGACTTTGATGCAAGACGCCAAAGCGACATTGGTGACACATCACTCTCAGAACTTCTTTCAGCATGCTTTAAAAGTGCTGCAGCCTCAATGAGAAGGCAATGAGCAACCACTTCCCTCATTTTTTGTTCGGCTTCAGATGTGATTAGTTGAGAACGGAATTCTACGAGAGGCGCGACTAAACGTAACGCAACGTGGGGCTCGGTCTTTCCAAAGAGTAATGAGCCACCGATCATACTACTGAAAGCAATGGAGACAAAACTATCGGCTATTTCATGTACTCCAGAGTGAATGGCGCCATTTCTGATCTTCTTTGATAAATCTTCCTCGAGTACAGTCAATTGTTTGTCAACACTAGACTGTTGATGGACCGACCATATCAGGGCGGTACAGTAAAGAGTAGATCGTAGTGCACCATGTTGAATAGGCACGGGATGTACCTGAGGAGACCCAAATACAAGGATGAGACGTGATAGAGACAGAATCCGAATTGATTCAATCCGGGCCGAAATGAGAGTAGCTGCGGCGTGATATGGTGCATTTGATTCAGTAAAATGTCCAAAACTGACGCTGCTATTTGAGGAAGCATCAAGGATGGCCAATCGTGTGCAAACGATGGCAGATGCTGATGTGTTTGGAATGAGCCAAGCCTCAATTTCTTTCGAGTCGAATTGTGACAATTCATTCAGTAGCTGTATGTGTGCATCTACTATTGGCAATTGTACCATTGCAGAACGTCCCAACACTTCCAACTGAGACAGTAACTCAATATTACCCAAGCCCATTTCTATCCAATCATGAATAAAAGAAGACGCCGTCGATGATCCATTGTATAGCGAGGATTCTACTTTGGAAAGTAGCTGACGCAACTTAGGATCTTTGCTGATGCATGTGAATAATTCGACAGCAAGCTCGTCCAATCCGGTCATGATATTCCGTTCTTGATTAGAGAGTTCTGCAAGAGCTGGCTCTTTAGTCGTCTCCGCTGACTCACTATCCATTGTTATAGTAGTAACCATGTCACCACGGAATAGAATACTGCTATCAGCAGACATTGTCAAGCACAGTACTTCATTAAGTTGAACCTCTTGTCGACGAATTTCAGCAAGCAGACGAATCCATTTTAAGCGATGTGATAACCGCGCTGTATCCACGTCGTTGACTTCAAGTGCACTTGCTTCACTTTCACCATCCATGTCCATGTCTTCATACATGCGAACATCCCTACCTGGTGCAGTCTTCTTGGTAGCACTTGTAAAGGCTTGGTAGACTGATAGACTATTCGTTGGTGTAGTTCCATCATGAGACTCGGTATCATCTGCACTTACAGTAGGAATCAAGTCCGTTGACGATGATTGGAATGCCGATTTTTTCGTCCACTTTCGCATTGCAGATACGATAACAGTAGGTCGTATCTCATCTGGACCAACGCCTACATCTAAAAGATTCAAGGATGACATAGCACGATGTATCGCAAGTGCCGAAGCACGAATACGACCGAATGGCTGCAATATTGCCAACAGACCTGCACGATCAATCTGTGCTTGAGCCTTGGTAACCGTATCAGTTGTTGTCATTTCCGTAGACTCAATAATGCTATTAGTAGCTTCCGAATGACAAATGTATCGATCTAGCTCCTCCTCAACTGATAGATAATTAGTACAACCAAAGTGATTAAATTGCAAGTATGGCAACGTAGTGTTGGAGGGTAATATAGGCTCAGTCATGTAGGATAATACATTCAATGACGAACCTCGCGTGGGACTAAGAAAGCCCTTTGACGGCACTTCCACTAACGGATATACTGCCAATATTACCCTCTCATTCTCTACCATCTCGTTCCCTCCAATGGTATAATAATACACTCGTGACACATCGTCATTACTACTTCCATCATTGGTAGATTGACGCAGCAATACAATCAAATCACGACCTTTTACCCAGGAAATATCTACCACAGATGCAGTATCATTTGGCAGGTTTAACATTTGCATCATGGCCGTATCCCCCGAGGGTAACATTAATGCCTCTACTGGGACATTATTTACTATATCCCCTTGAAAGATATATACCAAAGAACCACCATCACCACTTATTTTCTTCGATAATGTATTATTCGTAGTATAGCAATGAATATATACAGCAATTTCATACTCAAATGTACCGCTATTTTCATTATACCGTGCCCTACCACGTAATGTCAAGGCATCAAATCGTGGATCCCATACTGTTGTATCTGGTAATGGTGGATTGATATACCTTGAGGTGGTAGTATTGGTTCTACCCCTACCACGTCCTACTGCTGCTGCTGCCGAGGATGAGTCAATAGCAATTCGTTGGACCAAAGGTATACGTAGCAATTTTTGTATATTATCCCCCTTGTTGGAAGAAGAAAGTTCAGCAGTCCATACCCGTATTGATCCATCGGAATGTAGTGTGGCAACTCTTGCTACATTATTATTATCATCACAATAATCATCATCATCGTTGTTGTTATTCTTTGTAGATAATGACAGATTGGTCAATGCTGCAATGGGGGGTATGCTACCACTACCGCCACCAACCATATCCAATTGTGTATCATCATCATCATCATCATCATGATACTCAAACTTGGCATCTGGATCCATATCAGGTATGCCCATTAATCGCTTCGTGGCCGTGGCTAGTATACCGCTAATGGATGATTCGCGTTTTGGACGTTTCGTGGCAGTGGTGGTGGTGTTCGTGGATGGTGTTGATATTGTCGTTGACCTCGTGGCACGACGTGTAGTACTAGTTGGTGCTACTACTCGCTGTTGTTCTTTATAGTAGTTATCATCATCAGTAATTGGATCGGAAGTTAACACATGTATATTAGTCCATACTCTTGTTTTAGGTATCCCACCAACAATACTACTACTATTACCAAAATCAACACAGTAAAGGTGTGGATTCAATGCAAAGACAACAGTTGTTACTGTTGGAAAGCATGTTTGATTCGGTGTTTCGATTATTGATCCTGGATGTGGACGACATAATCCCGACGATGGTGCTGATAGTGGTAATAGGAATGATGATGATGAATCATGTGGTTTCATATCTGGATATGTAAATGTGAGCGATACTATAGTGCCGTAGATATCAATCATGCGTAAATGAAGGAGGGGAGTAGTGGTAGTGGAGGAGGTAGGAGGAGTGTCATTTCCCTCCCATGGTTCCCATCCATCATCACTAGAACCTCCCTCTCCTCCCCTCCTTTGCGTAGTCGATGGAGGAGTGGTGGGATGTGTCACGTACACAGAGGTTCCCATTACACGATCGAACATTGTCATTGATGATGATGATCCACTCCCAAAACCATTGCCGCCACCATGACTACTGGTTGAATCTAGTAAGGAAGATAGATCAATCTCTAATGAGTGGCACACGGCTACTGCTCCTTCCTCTTTTCCTCCTGCACTTATTTTTTCTTTGGTCTTGTCTCCAATAATGGATAATTGAATGACACTACTTTTTCCTGCGATACCATTCGTAATTATTGTCCTATTATCCACCTTGGAATAGAATGTTGATGTCATGCCCCGAGATGCGAGTGATCCATCATCAACATTATTGTTACAGCCCGCTGCTGCTGATGTAGAATAATTAGAAGTATTTGTTGATGATGATTTTTCGATTAGTCGTAACCCAATCATCTTCTTGGCGACAGTGGCGTTATTATCATTGCGATTCTCGGCAACATCCGCGACAGCAACGGCCATGGACCGACGATTATTTTGGTGCTGCTCACGATGTCTCCCGCCCACTCCGCCTCCTCGATCGTCATTGGAGGAGGACGAGGCAGCAAGGGGGAGGGGTGGGTTGGATATCAGGAATGGAATTTCTTTCGTGAGCATGGACGTGCCACTATCGAAGGACATGGTACCAAAAGGGGGGACGGCAAACTCTGAGATGCCACTGTCTGTCCAGAACGACACTGTCTGTTCAGTTTGTACTAATAATCTAGTCCATCGCGTTTCTGCAATATGTACATTGACATCAATGTAGGAGAAGTGCGACTTCAAATAGCATAGCCTTCGAGTGCCGAGAACCCGAACGGAAAGTCCCTTCGGGTTGAAAGAATTTCCCTCTTTTTGATTCCAAAGCGACCCGGCCACAAGCAAGCTCGAGTGACTCCCAAATGAAAATGGGATTTCTAGCGGACGGCTCTGTGAAACTACGACCGAACGAGACCTATCCCCGGACGGAGAATAATGGCGAGCTGGGGTGATGATAAGACTGCTAAGGCTGTTTTCGGATCGGCCACGTTGAATAGTACGACTGCAGTTGTTTTTCCAACAGCATCCTCGACAATGACAGTCCCGCGAACAACTCCAGCATCAACAGCAGCCGCGACGGCAACAACATCCGCACCCTCGACAACGACAACCGTCTCGTACAATGGCATGGACGTTGCCAACCTTCCCCTCCTCATACCATTCCAAATTCGTAACCCGAATGAATCGGTCCTTGTCAAGGCCATTTTTAACGAACAGCATGCTTCCGATGCTCTCGCGGCGGCGATGAAGGTCGAGGAAACGCTCCGTGCCGAGTTACAGAAGGCATCATCATCGTCATTGGATGACAAGGATGAGAACAATGCCGGTAAAAAGGGCACGGCACCGGGGGGAGGCAAGAAGAAAGTCAAAAGCGTTCGCACCATAGCGCTGATGAAAGCTGTCGAAAATGACATTGCTAAGCAATTACGCATTATAGGCCAATGTCAACAAGACCTGGAGGGTGCTACGCAATATACGTGCGTACTATTACAAACCGAATATACTAAAAATGCCGTATGTCTAGACCCCGAATCCCGACAATATGCCATCCTCGATGAGGCATATACCTTCTTGTATGCGCGTACCACCACGCCCTCCTCGTTGGCGAATGCGGAAATATCACAAATGATGAATAATGGTAGTAGTACTAATCCTCAAGAACATCACTCTTACGTCGAACAACTATCATCCGTTGCTACTCATTATCACGAACAACGATTGGCATACGTTCGCGAGATGTTACCGATAATGAAAAAGGTTATGGGGGGGATAATCATGGTGGGAAACTCGGTCGCCGTCGAAGCGCGACGGAATTCGATAGCCGCATTGCCATATATACATAAATTCCAAAGCGAACAAGTATTAGTCGATGCTATAAGTGATGAAATGTATCAATTGGCAATTACGCAGGCATTACGTGCCCGGTTCGGCGAATCCAAGAAGAATAGAGATAATTTAGATACCGGGGCTAAGAATAAGGTATTACGATTGGCCGAGGATATGTTAATGGCACGCGAAAATGAAACGAGTGAATTAGTACGTAAATGGTACCGTCGACGGAGTGTAAAGATCCATCCTGATAGGAATGGCGAGGTAAGTTTGTTTGTTGTTACAAGTGTGCTCTCTCCCCACCCCCTCTCTCTCCTCATTTTTAACAATTGTTTGTCTTAATACCCATATATTTTTATATATTCCTCACGTGTGTGTGTTCACCCATGCGCAGCAAATGCGACCAGCATTCGAAGAGTTCACAGATGCACGCAACCTCCTTGCCGACTGCAAGTTACGACAGAACTATCTACAAAACATGCTCGACTTGACTCAGTACTACCAAACAACACAACTACTATCTCCCGCGGGCATTGCTGACAAGTTACTTGCCGCACATAATCAATGGAATACACGTAACCGTCCTGACAAGGTTGATAAGCAAGAGGGCGTAAATAGTAAGAAGAAGGGGGATGCATCCGGTAAGAAAGAAAAAACGCTCCAATTAGAGGGTGGATTACATCAACAAATGCCCAAGGGTGTAATAGTATATCAACAACGGCAACATGTAAGTGCAAATAAAAATATCCCTACTCATGCAAATTGTGGTATATCGAATACGACCACTATGGTGAATATTAGTATACATGCACTATCACCACTACATGACTTCTATGCCCGGGTACGGAATGTATGTGTTGAATTACGTAGTACCGATAATGAGAAGCATACATTCCATTTATGTCGAGAGGAGATTGTTAAGACGATACGAACGGATAGACACGTGAGTAATACGACGTCGTATTGTTGTTGTTACCGCGCATTCTTTAATTCTTGTTAATCGGTCGTGTCTTATCATTCTTCTTCTTCCTATTTGAATATACAATTCTTATTTCCCACCCAGGGCCCGATACTTGCAAGTGAAATCCACGTTATTGAAAAATCATTAAACCCGGGCAATTGGGATGTATATTGGTATGCCGAGTTAGATACTGTTGGGACAGATCCACTCAACGCACAGAATGCAACGACGAGTGAATGTGTTGTTACACGCCATTCTGCTGTACGATCATTTGAAATTCAAGGTAAGTTGTGTAAAATGTTTTAGAAACCTGGTAGTTTGTGTTCGTTTGCCGTCGCTACATTGAGCGTGTTTTGCACCTTAATTCACTCACATATATGACTTTTTTTGTTCTCAATATTCCCAAACAAAAGATTATCACCGAGTATCTTTGCTACAGTGTTTTGACCAAGCAGAGAGCAATTGTAAAATCGTCAAGGCCGAACTAAGCAATATGATGCAAAAACTCCGTACGAATCAAATAGAAAATGTTGCAAATTCGAAAGAACGCTATGGTCTATATCATCAAACACTTGTACGTGCACGGAAGAAGTATAATGCAATGATCGAAATTATGACAAGGCTGGGGAAGAATAGTACCGCCTGCGATGAATTGTCATTGCTGCTAGCACAAAGTCGACAGGTATTTTCTGAACTCGAAGAAGTCGTGGATGCAAATAACAAACGTCAAGAGAAGAAGGTTGATGTGAAACGTTTCAAGTCGTACATTGCCAGTATCTTAGAGGGGGATGATCCAATTGCGTGGATGAAGAATGTCACTAGTACCGAGCTGTGTAATGAAGGAGGAGACGTTAATAGACTATATCAACTCTTCATCGAGGGGAAGGGACAACTGGCACTCATGTTTGACTCGGAAGTATTCAAGGAGGCATCGATGCGCCAGGACTTGTTTTCAACGAAGCAGCGCAAAGATCTTGCAGCCAAGGGCGACGAGGCAGCAACCGCGGAGGCTAAAGAAGAGGAAGATGCAATCGCTGCTGAAGTAAAGAGGATTGCTGACGAGGCTATTCGTGAAAAGCTAAGGAGGGAAGGCGAGTTGCGCGATAAGTGGTCAATGGTCGGACACAATGCTACCATTCATGGACTGACCAGTGAAAAGGGCAAATACTTGAATAATCAATTGGCGAAAATCCTTTACTTTCTTGTTGACAAGGATCGCTTTGAGGTTAGTCTGTACAAGTCCGAGAAGAAGGCTCTACTGAAACGAGATAATCTGGCCATCTACTACGGACATATGCCTTCGCCGACACCGAAACATCGTTCAGCTGTTGAGGTAACAAAGCAGACACATCCTTTGATGTCTGCGCCCAAAGTCAATCCAGTAACATTGATAGAGAAGGATGCCACAGGCAGCACTGCGTGTTCCTTGAGCACCGGGCCAAATTCGAAAGTATCGACGGTGAAAGTATCTGCAGTGGATAGAAAGGTAGAAACGACTATGCCACATCCTGATCAGAAACTCACTCCATCTGCACCGACTGGTGACATCTTTTATGATGCTATGAAGACGAAAACTACAATCTACGTCAGATCGGCACAGTCGAAGAAATTGACTGGGAAGCGTGGGAGGAAGAAAGGCGAACTCGTCAAGAAGAGTGGAGTAACGGATATTCACATCGAAACTTACGCCATTGGCACACAAGTTCCTGTTCACTTGTTTGGCAGTCACGAAGCAACTCTCAAGGCGATTGATTTGATCCAGGATGAGGTTGGTGTAGAGAATGTAAGCAAGAATATGGACACGAAGACATCCGCGGTCCCCGTAACGCCTCCAAGGACTTTGGTCTCATCGTTTCCTATTGTCGCTACAATGCCTGCTCCAACTACTGAACCCGATCCTACTCCATCTGTGCCACTGCCTTCTTCATTGGCACACGTGCCTGCTATGTCCACACTTGAACCTCCTGGACTTGTGAAGAAGAAGTCAACACCCATTTCCAACTCGTATCAGACAAGCACAACAAGCCTCTCAAGCTCTTCCCTTTTTGCCAATAGTTTTGCGAATTGTGGTGCACATCATGTTCCTACGTATCGGTCGGATTCCGAGCCAGCCTCTCACTTTTCTTTCGACGATGCTCTCTTGCCTTGTGGATTGATGGATACTTCCATGTCATCGCCGACCAAATCATTGCCTCGGGAAGTACCATCTGAAATTGGTATTCGGTCTCAGTTTACTCGTGAAACAATGACAATCACAGAGGATGGAGACCGAAGCTCGACGTCCAACACCACATCTAATTCTACCTTGAATGAGAATGACCCGTTGCTCATGTTCCTCCGATCTCAGCACCTATGTATCAAAGGCAACATAGAAGAATTTTACACTTGGCTTGTAAATGAGGACATTGATTGTATGTCAGCCTTGAAGGAGGCTGTGTCAGATGATGAATACCTCGATGATTCGATGAAGGTAGGGTGTGGCTCGTCTGGAATAAAAGGATTCAAGCGCAAGGCATTTCAACGCGCTGTTATGGAATTCAAGGAAGTCAACAATACGCAAGCTGCGGGTCCTATGCGTGGTATGAATGGCAACCTTCTCCATCCTGCGAATCTGTTCAGTGACTTTGATACCGGACACTGAATATGCTCACCGCGCTGCAACACATCAATTCATATCTGACGGTTTGGGTTATTAGTTTAGATATCAGCAACTACTTGTGTGGGGGTTTTACCTCTATTTAACCTAGACATCGATTCATATCTGACTCCAGTTATTAGATATCAGTAAAAGTACGTCCAGGCCATTATCAAAATAATAACAATTCCTAATTTCAGTTAACTCAAAAACCAGCGAGTACTTCTCCCGATAATGTAAGCTGTTGCCCAAACACCCCTAAGACAGAGAGTTTTGGAAATTCAATAGGCAAATCATCCGGAGGATACTCGACCAGAATACCATCGTTTAATTCTCTATATCCAACATCAAATACAATTTGTGCCAAAACCTTGTACCGTGCCGCCTTGTCAGCAAGTAGAGCCTCCAACCGTTTGTACACCCTTTCTAGCTGTTCCTTCGATGCCATTGCTATGCTAAGTTCAATCTCTGCCTCACGAATAACCTTCGAGAGTTCTGACAACGTCATGTTGGGTATCAGATCCTGTTTAACGCTACAATCTACAATGATAGCAGGGTCTGCCACTCCCACATTCAACTCCTGCTGGCGTTTGACCATATCGAACCAATCCATATACTGCGCTTCGAACATTTTTTTATCCCAAACTTCTGTACATTGCTGGATTTGATCAAGTAATGACTGTTTATCTGTCTTGTTCCCGGCCAGACGTTCTTCTACAAGGAACGGGACATTAGGGATGGACAATAATTTAAGGAGTTTGTCTACTTCTGATGTAAATTTTCGTAGCTCAAACCATGGGTCATTATTATCTTCCTCAGAATTGTCCAGGGAGTTGTAAAATGACATTTCAATCGATGAGTCTGTTAGATCCTGTTTGTATCGAGGAATGCCTTGGAGGTCCAGCAGTAGTGGTCGTACGCCAGTGGATTCATCAAGAAGGTCAGGCTTTCGACGAAGGATAGATTTCAATCTCTGTAGTGAGGTGGTTTTTTAGTAGTGGAAAGTTATTCGGTTTAGACTGTGCAGTTTACGAACATGGGTCATAAGCAACAGATAAGAACCTTACCCTCAACAGTTCTCTCATAAATGGCACATCTCGCCAACCAATGACTACCTTAGCCAAATTTTCATCAACACTGGCTGATGAGTCGCTGTCGTCACCTACCCGCTGTTCAGTGTCTTTCATTACAGCCACTGACCGAACCCGTCCCTTCCACTCGCACATTATGTGTGACGCCAAGTTGGCCATAGGGAGTAACATACGGGACATATCAACTTCTAAGCGCTCACAGTATCGCTCTAGTTGCAATGCTTTCACGAACGGAGGATGTTTCCAATATTTCTCGGTGATTAATTTCTCCAACTTCTCTCGCTGTAGCTGTATCGGCGTCGTCTTCTTTGCACCTCCCTCCATCGATGATGAAATACCACCTTTCTTCCTTACTCCACCCTTTCCCACTGCACTATTATTAGTACCACTGCCTACATCACCACCACCACTACCACCCTCTTGCGCTGTAATAGTAGTTCTTGTACTATGATAATCCCTAAGGTAACGTTCGACTAGTTCAACTTTGGGCGCAGAATTAAGATTATTACAGCTTTCCCACAATGCCCGAAGTGGTGCTCGATATTCACACTTGACTAGATACAAACGTTTACTAACAACGGCATTTGATTCCACTGCCGCACGGAATTGATTTAATCGACTTGGTATCGAGGTGGATAGGTTAGATACTAGATATTGCAATCCATGTATAGCCTCGAGGGATGGGAAGGCATGTGGATCATTACTTGCATATGTTGGTGGACGTAAAGTATTGATAGTAGTCATGATAGTGCGTTTACTTTTACCGTCCTCTTTACCGTCCTCTCGTGATCGTTCTTGTTGTTGTTGATTCATCTTCTTCTTCTTTGTTTCATTGTGAATGTTAATATATCGTTCCCATCCATGTGTATTAACAAGTGTAATAAATCGATGCTTTAATAATGCCTTTAGTAGACGATGACAACCAGTCAATACGTCCTCGGCCCAACAGTAGTCTGGACAATATAGCTGTGAACTTTCCCAACAATCACGACGTGATTGGGGATTATAACATCGTCCTATCCCCACATCTGCGGGTGTTGAGAATGTGGATAAACCTGACGTTTGCTGTGATAATGATGGAATAATATCAATCTGCAACGCGGCAGCAGTCTTTGGCATCATCGTCGGCGTGGTTGTTGTTGTTGTTGACGATGATTCATCAACACTTTCAGACGCGGATGATGTAGTGGCAGTAGTAGCCAATATAGTATCCCGTAATGACCGATTGGCAGTCTCGGCAAATCTATCAGTAGTCAAACGATGTATCCCCTCTTTGGCTGAGTGGTAGCATTGATATGCAAAGTCTTGTATTGTATCATACTCATTCCAATTAATAATATCTTCGGCATGTTGTATTTCTGCTTCCTCCATTGTCATAATATTGTTGTTTTGGACGACATAATCATCATCATCGTCGTTGTCTTTGTCCTCATCCCCCACCGACGATGACACAGTACTATAGATTACCGGTATACCATCTTCATTCACAATTACACCTCCACCAACCACAGATATACCATCAGCCAATACACCCTCACACTCAACCACTTCTTCGTTTTGGTTGTCATACTCATCATCATGGTTAGTAGCAGTAGCAGCAGTACTATTACGACTCAATCGTGACAATGTCAACCCGTGTACACTTAGTGGTACCCCCACAGCCCAACGGCATTCACGTAATAGTAATGCACTTGCCTCCTTCATTTCAATCAAGTCCGCCAACAAACGTGACGCCGCAGATACTGTGGGGAGTAATTCTGCCTCGTAGGCATGATAGAGTGCCGTATCAAGTAAGGTTGTTATCCCTGGTGATGCTGTGATATGTAAATAGTCATCATCTTCCTCATCATCATCATCCTCATTTCGGTTGTTGTTATGGCTGTCTTGTTTGTCCTTCGACTCCGCATCCGAATTAGATCGTTGTGTACGTTTACGTTCCATTAATAATTGACGTTGAACATCATTATACATTTCCTTACTCTTATTTCTCTTTGCTCCACTCCCTCCTCCACTACCGTAAAAGACGAACGATTGAATAAATGTCCATATAGTAAAGAATACAATATTAATATGTTGGAGTATACTCTTGGCAACTTTGTGGGATGGTGTTGGTGGTAAGGGTAAATTTGGAAATATGAATACATTATCACTTCCATCATTATTACTGTTACTACTACTATTTACTGCGGCCGCCACCCCGCCAGTGTCAGCAATGGTAGTAACAACCCCCTTGCTGCCTTTATTGCCCCCAATGATACTTCTATTGTTATTAATCGGAGGAGAGTTCGGTGAGATTTCTTTATCATTGAATAATAATATTTTCTCCATCTTCTTTTGTTTCTTGACATTATTTGGTTGTGATGATAGATCAAGTGTCGTAACATTATCACCTGCACTACACTTCGAATCATGCTGCGCTTGGAATGGAGGAGGAGGAGGAGGAGGAGGGAAGATAAATGCATGTAATTTACGTAGTATCGAAATGCCCAATACTAATCCAGCAATAATTGATATAATAAACAATAATAGTAGTAATTTTTGCTGTTCGTACGAATTAGGAGTACCATCATCATGACGAGGAGTTTGGAAGAGTATTAATAATAATGTGTACGGTGTGATAATAGTATCGCCTGTGCACACAGACCCTACAATCAGGACACATAGAATGCCCAGAACTGCACCAATGATACAGTCGACAAGTAGTTCAGGTATTTCCATGCCAAATATGCTGTACTATTGCTGCCATCTCCCTTACAAACGTTAAAACTACGGTCCGAGCCGAGCCGAGCCTTACGCTGACCGAGCGTCTGTCCTGCGTTGTGTGTGGATGTGAGGCGCGCCGCGGTGACATGTTCAAATTTGGGAGATTTGCTTTGCGTGGGCGGCGATGCACGTCGACGAATAATGTCAGTGCTGCTGCCACCTCCATCGTTAGTTGGTATGATAGCACGAGTGCAATCATGTATGCAATTCGTCACGTATATCCTAATGGTTTTCATTGCAACATCTGCAGTAATGAGCTGATTGTCCCACAATTTAATCGATGTGCCTCGTCAACGCGGCGGAGTGATCCTGAAATGCGACAGTGCAACACAATAGAGGAGCTTGTTCAAGTGGCGTACGATCATCTTGATACCATTTCACCGAGGGGAATAGCTGCATTTTGGTCATCATTGGCGAAGCTTGTTCAAAACCAACGTGGGGGGAATAGTTGGGCTCAACTGAATGAACGGCTTGCCGAAATATTATGCGATACACTAGAAAACATGAAGGGGTATAGTCATAGAAATATTGCAACAATTGCTATCAGCTTGGCGAAGGTTATGAAACAAGTTGAATCTCATGGACAAAGAGACGCTGCTGGTAGTTTACATCGACATCTACACAATCTCCTTGTTGGCATCAACTCGGAAAGGAAGCAAGTCATATTCAGCGAAATTGCAGTACATGCTATTCCCATCCTTTCAGAGTTTGACGCGAGACATCTATCGAATCTAATCTATTCATTTGGCCTTGCAGAATACGATCCCAAGGTCGAGGATGGACGTACAATCATGGATGTTCTTGCCCTTGAGGCGATGTACAAGTTGCACCATTTCAATGCTCAGGGCCTATCCATTATGCTATGGTCGTATGCAAAATTGGAGTCATCAAACTCGGTGCTATTCAAGGCAGCAGGTGACTCAATTGTATGTATGAATGATTTGAGCGAGTTTTGGCCCCAATCATTATCCAACATCATCTGGGCATACGCAACAGCGGGCGAGTCACATCCACAGCTATACAAGAAACTCGCTGATCATATTGTTGCAATGAATGATTTGGGACAATTCCTGCCACAAGCTCTATCCAACATCATATGGTCGTACACAAGTGCACGCGAGACACATCCAAAGTTATTCAGTAAATTCGGCGATCATATTGCTGGAATGAAAAACCTGAATGAATTTCAGCCACAAGCTCTATCAAACATCGTGTGGGCATATGCAACTGCAGGAGAGCCACATTCCCAGTTGTTCAGTAAATTTGGCAATCATATTGCTGGAATGAAAAACCTGAATGGATTTCAGCCGCAAGCTTTATCCAACATCATTTGGTCATACGCTACTGCACGCGAGCCACATTCTCAGTTGTATCAGAAATTAGGTCATCATATCGTCACGATGAAGGACCTGCGACAATTCAAGCCACAAGAGCTATCCAACATCGCATGGTCATACGCTACTGCAGGCGAGTCACACCCATGGCTATTCAGTAAAGTCAGTGATCATATTGTTGCAATGAAAGATTTGCGACAATTCAAGCCACAAGAACTATCCAACATCATTTGGGCGTATGCCACCGTTGGAATAAATGACCAGCACTTGTTCACAACATTTGCACCAGCAGTAAAGTCAGTCATGGGCCATTGCAGTAGTCAAGCCTTGGCAAATATTTCTTGGGCTTATGCTGTAGCCAACGTCAATGATCCTTTGCTATTCAATACAGATTTTGTTGATGTATGTCAAGCAAATGTGGACAGGTTTGTAAGAGAGGATCTCTCTCAGCTACATCAGTGGCAGTTGTGGCAAGATGAGCTAAAGTCGGGCATCAATCTGCCTCCAGCACTTCACAAGAAGTGTCGCCAAGCATTTGACTTACGATTGCCTCAGCCGTCAAAATTGCAAGATGACGTTGTATCTGTGCTTTCATCCATTGGTATGCTTCCTGAAGAAGAAGTCCTTACAGCTAGTGGCTATCGTCTAGATGCACTTGTGGAAGTGAATGGTATGAAAGTAGGCATTGAAGTGGATGGACCATCACACTTTATCAATCGAGAGGCAACGGGCAGTACACTTCTAAAACGCAGACAAGTGAGTACTCTTGATGGTATTCGTATTATATCAGTGCCGTATTGGGAGTGGGACGAGTTTGGAAATAATCGTGCAAAGAAGCAGGACTATTTGAGGGCCAAGTTGGCTTTAAGTTAGAGCTTCAAAATAAAGATGGAACATGTACATTAATCGTCATATCTTTTATCTGATGTTGAACTTTGATAGTTAGTAATTACAGACAATGTCCATTGGTGAATGAATGCGGTGCCCAACAATGATCATCATTCACCTAATCTACCTTGCAATATTAATATCGGTTTACTGTCTTCCATTTGTTACAATCCAATACAATATGCATACAATTCTGCCCGAGCATGCTTCAGTAGGAACACCAGCACGCAGCGGCCACGGCAACCAATTCAAGTTCAATCAACACAACTGTCATTGGATGTTATGATTTACGGGTGGGAGACAATCAAGAAAGACATTATTGAAGATACATGAAAACATGGAGGTATTACGAAGGAGCCCGACTTGTAGATTGTTGCTTTTGCTTTGCTTTTTTATGCAGAGGTAGATATCTAATTTGGAATCATGCAATACAATACAAACGCTGATTGCACGTGGTGGCTAATCATCATCTTTCATCAGCAGTCGTCGTCACAAAAGGAAGGAATTTGTACTACACATGGCGCGCTAAGTTGAAGCGATGCAGTTTTGAGGGGTGTACTAATATGTTTGTTGTAAAGGGAGGAGTTTGTATTACTCTCATGGCGCAACGAAGAAGAAGAAGCAGTGTAATTTTGAAGGATGTACCAATCAAAAGATGAAGACGCATTGTAGCCACGCGGGGTGTACAAATCAAGTACTGGAGGGAGGTGTATGTTGGACGCATGGCGCTAAGAGGGAGTTGAAGGGATGCAGCTTGGAAAGGTGTGCCAATGGAATCATTAAAGGTGGATTTTGTGTTACTCATGGTGCTTTGAAGGTACGAAAATCTTGCGCAGCTTTGAGGGATGTGGTCAACCTCGCCCGGAAAGGAGGAGTTTGTGGCACACATGGTGCAACTAGGAAGTCTTGCAGCTTCGAAGGGATGTACCTGCTAGAGTACTAATAACCACGCAAAAGTGATGTGAACACGAGTTCACTTACTAGTACTCTAAATACATTCCAAGTCCTACAGTTGCCAGTAGTTGGGATCTAATTCAACTGTTACACAATCCTCTATGTGCGTTGGAAATACTTGACCTCGGAGGTGTCAGATGTTGAGACTATCCGGACGATTCCACCGTCCTCCCAATCTCTCGCTATAGACGATCTAAAGCGACGCTACTGCTGCTCTCCACGGGAGTAGCAACACACCTACGATCTACGGCAACGGTTGGCGTTACCAGTA
>Ga0247843_1004197_pt1 | contig 21955 bp, 20 predicted proteins | sample LaCruzMarch2017__FD_192420 | JGI IMG/M metagenome (GOLD analysis project Ga0247843, IMG submission 192420) | Freshwater microbial communities from meromictic Lake La Cruz, Castile-La Mancha, Spain - LaCruzMarch2017_8m | ecosystem: Environmental > Aquatic > Freshwater > Lake | place: Spain...
CGGAAACTCCAGCATCCGGTCCGGAGGCGTGCTCCAAACGGCACCGCTCATGGGAATGAGGTAGTGTTCCAGGAAATCCCGGCCGTAGCCCCGCCGTTCAACATAATCCCCCACCGTGATCGATGCCCATTGCGGATCCGACAGGGCCGCCACCGCCTCGGCATTGAACCGATTGACCTGCAAGAGCATCCGCCAATAGCGCGGCCGGAATAAATTGCGCCGCTGGGCAAAGAGGTGATTCAGGCTGGAACCGGAAAACTCCAATCCACTGGGCACATGCTGGACCGAGAAGGACATGTCGGTGCGTTGCACCGGCACCTGAAGTTCCTCGAACAAGGTCACCAAATAGGGATAGGTGACCCGGTTGAAGACCATGAACCCGGTGTCGAACGCAACAGGCCCACCCGGCTCCGACACCTCGATGGTGTTGGTGTGACCACCAACGTGGGCGTTGGGATCGAAGAGCGTCAGGTCGTACTGGCGATGCAAGAAATGGGCGCAGCCGAGTCCAGCGATGCCGGTGCCGATAATTGCAAGAGAGGGACGGGAGGACATGAAAACGACGCAGTTAACTGGCGTGACCCTCCGACAAATCGGCCGGAAGTCCAACCCCCACTCGGGTGATGTGAACTCTCCCCTGAAAAGCCCCTTCCTACGCGCAGAGACTGCGCTCTAGGATTCGGCCATGTCGTTGAGCGAAGCACCTCGCACTCCCAAGTGGCCCTACCTATTGGCAGATATTGTCCTCGTAGCCACCGCCGCGGCTGTGGCCTGGAAGGCTGCACCCGTGTGGACCTGGAAGGAAATCTCCCTCGTGGGTGGCCTGACGGGGCTTGGGGCTTGGATTTTCATCCAACCCTTCCAGAAAGACCACGAGGCCGCGGTGAAGCTCTTGGAACAGGTGAACCTTGCATCCGCCGCCGAGAAACTGGGCTCCCTCGACAAGACCGCGCAGCAAATTGCTGCCGCCACCGCCCAGTGGCAGGACATACAGACCCTTTCCTCCAAGACCGTGAATGCGGCCGGCAACATCGCCAATCAGATCGCGGCGGAAGCCAAGGGATTCTCGGAGTTCCTGACCCGTTCCAACGACGGTGAGAGGGCCAACCTCCGACTGGAAATCGAGAAACTGCGACGCGGTGAAAAGGATTCGCTGCAGGTGGTCATTCACCTCATGGACCATTGCTTTGCGCTATTCCAAGCAGCCATGGCGTCGGGGCAACCCCAGTTGATCCAACAAATCGGCAACTACCGGAACGCCTGTATCGATGCCACGCGGCGCGTCGGCATCCTGCCGTTTGAAGCCCAGGCCGGTGAGCCGTTCGACATCGAGCGGCATGAAATCGCTGACGGCTCCGAACCGCCTCCGGGAGCCACGGTGGAGCGGACCATCGCCTGGGGTTACACCTTTCAGGGTATGGGTATCCGGCGCATCCAGGTGGCCATCGCCGCAACGGAGCCTGCCGACACGCAAGCCTGACCGATCGTGCGGAATCAGACCATCAGCTTCGGATAATCGGGAAAGAGCCGAACGTCGATTGCTTCCATTCCGGCTGCCCGGATGGATTCCATTCCGAGATCGGTGTCTTCAAAGGCGCGGCACTGGGCCGGATCGACCCCCAATTGCCGTGCGGCCTCCAGAAAAATATCGGGGGCGGGTTTCTGGCGCACCACATCTTCGCTGGTGACGATGGCACCGAACCAATCGTAGATGCCCAAATGCCGCAGGACCGCCGGGATGCCCGGACGAGACCCGCCGGTGGCGATAGCCATGGGCAGCACGCCGCGGTGACGTCGTGCGATCTCCACCACAGGCTCGACCGGCCGGACCTCGTGCAGAAACTCCAGGTAGGCGGCTTCTTTTTCTTTGGCGATCACCAATGGATCAAGTCCGCCGATGCCTTGCTCCGCAAAGAGCATCTTCAGAATATTGCGCCCCGGAACCCCGCCCAAGGCGTAGAAGCGGGTCTCCGGGAAGTCGATGCCGTAGCGACCAGTCACCGACTGCCAGGCCCGCCAATGCAGGGGCATGGTGTGGGCGACGGTGCCGTCGCAGTCAAAGATCAGGGCCTGGGGAGATTCAAGTGTGGGCATGGGTGTCAGGGGCGAGGTCAGGCTTCAATGGCCGCAAGGCGGCGCTTCACTTCGTCGTTCATCAGCGGCTCGATGATGGGATCCAGGTCGCCCTCCAAGAAGGCGGCCAGATTGTAGAGCGTCAGCTCCAGCCGGTGATCCGTCACACGGTTCTGCGGGAAATTGTAGGTGCGAATTTTTTCGGAGCGCTCGCCACTGCCGACCTGGTCCTTGCGCTGCTGGGCGTATTTGGCGTGCTCTTCGGCCATCTTTCGATCCAGCAGTCGGGATCGAAGCACCATCATGGCCTGAGCCTTGTTCTTCTGCTGGGAGCGCTGGTCCTGACAGCGGACATCCAAGCCGGAGGGTTTGTGGAAGATGCGGACCGCCGAATCGGTGGTGTTGACGCCCTGGCCGCCATGACCACCGGCACGACAAACGTTGATCTCGAGGTCTTCGGGCTTGATGACCACATCCACCTCTTGGGCCTCCGGCATGACCGCCACGGTGACCGTGCTCGTATGGATCCGTCCCTGAGCCTCGGTGGCCGGCACTCGCTGCACCCGATGGACACCGGACTCGTGCTTGATGCGCTTGAAGACATCCTCGCCGGTGATCATGAAGATCACTTCTTTCATACCACCCAGATCGGACGGGCTGGAATCCATCGGCTCGATCTTCCAACCGCGGTCCTCGGCATAGCGACTGTACATGCGCAACAGGTCCGCGGCGAAGAGTGCACTCTCAGCACCACCCGCACCGGCCCGGATTTCCAAGATGGTGTTACGGGAATCCGTGGGCTCCGGGGGAATGATGCCCCGCTGAACCGCCGCCGTAAGGCGCGCTGCCTCGGCATCCAATCGCTGCACCTCCTCGGCCGCCAAGGTCGCCATCTCGGAACCAGCCGGTTCCGTCGCCAGAAGCTCACGGTTTTCGACAATATCCCGGTGGACCTTCAACCAGGCATCCCCATCGGCCAAAAATTGCCGCAAGCGCGCATGCTCCCGGGTCAACTCCTGCCCTCGGGCCGCATTGCTGAAGGCATCCGGGGCACCGAGGAGTGCTTCCACCTCGTCAAAGCGGCGGCGGAACTTCTCGATGAACGGCAGGAGATCCATGGTGGGGCGGGTTCTGTGGAGCGTGTGCCCGAAGCGAACCGGGAAAAAGCAAACCGCCCGCGGGTCGTTTTGGGCGACCGGCGGGCGGTTGTTGGTTCTGCGGCTACTTCTTCTTCTTCTTGCCAGCGGCGTCCGCAAAAGCGGCTTGGGCCGCCTGGGTCTTGGCCAAGCGCTGCTGGAACTTGTCCACGCGGCCGGCCGTATCCACGAACTTCTGCTGACCCGTGTAGAACGGATGGGTGAACGCGCTGATGCCGAGCAAGTAAAGCGGGTACTCCTGGCCGTCTTCCCACTTGGCGGTGAGGTTGGTGTTGGCGCAGGACTTGGACAGGAACGACTGGCCAGAGGCCGAGTCGCGGAAGATCATCGTGCGGTAATTTTTCGGGTGCACATCAGCTTTCATAGCAGCAAAGAAAGGACAATCTGGAGGAGCACACCCGAGGAAACAAGCCCTTATTTGAAGGAATACAGCAACCCGCATTCATGGCCCTCATAGCCTAGCCCGTGATCAGGACAACGAACGGCAGACTCCCTGCCCTCACTATTCTCCGTTGGACGAGGTCAGTCTTCGGTGACCGCAACAGCTACGATGGCGTCTCGGCCCTGGAATCCAGAACGCCAAGAATCCAGAGCGCCGGTTGCCAACAAATCCTATCCCCAAGAGACTCCTCGCGGTCTATCGTCTGACAAAACAATCCACGATGAAGCGCTACAACGTCGGAGTCATCGGTCACGGTTGGGTGGCCTCGGCCCATATCCCAGCCATCAACGCCACCCGCCAAGGGCGCGTTACGGCAATCTACTCCAAGCGAGAACTGGATCCTGCCGTGGCGAGCGCGCAGTACGGTTCGCCCATCCGGGTGTTCAAGGACTTGGACGCCATGCTGGCCGACCCAGACATCCATGCCGTTTCCATCTGCAGTTTCCCCAAAGACCACGCCGCCCAATTCATCCGGGCGGTGCAGGCAGGCAAGCATGTGATTGTCGAGAAACCCTTGGCGCTGACAGCCTCGGATCTGGAAGCCATGGCAGCGGCCTTGCGTGGGTCCCCGATCAAGACGTGCGTGTGCTTTGAGGTGCGTTTCTCGGCCCAATTCCAATCCATCCACTCGATGCTTCAATCCGGCTTGCTCGGGGAGGTGCACTTTGCCGAGGTCGATTATTACCATGGCATCGGCCCTTGGTACGGGCAGTTCCGCTGGAGCCATCAAAAGGCCGAGGCCGGCAGTTCCCTCTTGAGCGCGGGATGTCATGCACTCGATGCACTGTTGATGGTCATGGGTGGCGAACCGGAAGAGGTGACCGCCTACGCCACCTCCTCCAAGAGCCCCCACTTTGCGCCCTACGACTTCCCGACCACGCAAATCAGCATTGTGAAGTTCCGTGATGGCCGAATCGGCAAGACCACCTCCTGCGTGGACAGCTTGCAGCCATACTACTTCCACACGCACATCGTGGGCAGTGAGGGATCCATCTTGGACAACAAGTTCCACAGCCAGAAACTGGGCATGCTCGACAAGCACAAGTGGAGCCAGTTGTCGTTCGCCCCGGTGGATTCGGGCGACGTGAAAGACCACCCCTACCAGACCCAGTTCCAGGCGTTCTTCGATGCCCTCGAACGCGGCGAAGACATGCCGCTGACTTCCTTCGCCGACGCGTACCGTTCGCACCGATTGGTCTTCGCGGCGGATGCTTCGGCGGCGTCGGGCAAGCCCGTGCGCCTCTGAATCACACCGGAGCGGCGACCACCGCTAAACCGGGGTCGCCGCCGCGAGGCAAGTCTCGGCGGAAATCTGTTTTGCAGCCGACTCTCAGCGAGCGAAGACGGTTCAAGAAGCCGTGAGGGCCGCGGCCAACGCCAAGGCTCCCACCGGTACCGAGTCTTCGCCCAAACCCGCCAGAGCCACCTTCGGACCCGGGTGGAAGGCTTCCATCAGGTAGGGAGGCAAGGCTGCGGCCATCGCTGACCGGAGGGGTTCTCCCACCAATGAGAGTCCGCCGCCCACCACGATGATCTCGGGGTGAAAGAGATGAACGGCGTGGGACAGCGCAAAGGCCAAGTCATCGGCCACTTCCTCCAAGATGCACCGGGCCAGCGGGTCACCGTCATCGATGGCCGCTCGCAGGTGACGTGCTTCTCCGCCCTCCGTTGACTGGGCCCCGACGGCCCGCGCCAAGAACCCATCCTTGCCGACCACGGCCGCCCGGATCCGACGATCCACGGCCCAACCCGAGCAAGCATCCTCGACAATGCGGCCCGAGCGATCCAAGCGCAGGTGCCCAATCTCGGCTTCACCGGGGCGGGCTCCGTGGTAAAGATGATCATTCACGACCATGCCGCCGCCCACCCCGCTGCCCATGTTGATCCAGAAGACGCACCCAAACCCTCGCCCTGCTCCCCGCAGCGCCTCTCCGAGGGCGGCCACATTGGCATCGTTCTCCACAGCGACGGGCACTCCGGTGAGCTCGCGAACCCAGTCTCCCAGCGGAAAATCATGCCAGCCAGGCACCTGATGAGAGCAACAAATCTGCCCTGTCTTGGGGTCGACAGGCCCGCCGAAACCCACGCCCACTGAGGCGATCCGATGCCGATCCATCAACCCAGGAATCACGGAGGCGATTTGCTCCCGGATCCCTGCCCCACCCCGGGCGCGATCGGCCTCCAAGCGATGGCGCTCCAAGAAGTTGCCGCTAGCATCTCCAGCCACAATCTGGATTTTGGTGCCTCCGATTTCGATTCCGATATGAGTCATGGTATGTGGTTGAACTCGTCTGCGAGCAGTGCCGACCCGGCCTACCGATTACCAGCGGGACAGCTCGAGCCGCGAACAATGCCCGCGAATCTGGATTCGGCAGCAAAGTCGGACCCGCGAAAGTCCTCAGCAGATCGGGTGGATTCATCAAATCCCCGGCTCCCGGCAAGGGCGAGGGAATTTTCCGATCAACCATTCTTCAATGGATCAGTGTCATGAACAACGGCCAAGTTTCAGCCAACCTCGTTACCAACCCCATCCATGAGCATTTGCACATATTGTTGAAGACACACTGGGTTCTGGGCACCTTGCCGGCATGGCCAAGCGCGAGCAGGTGGCAGGCATTTCCACCAAAGAGATTAGTGATGAAGCCCTGGAACTCATCGCCACTCGATTCCGGGTCTTGGGCGAGCCCAATCGGCTCAAACTCATCCGCGCCCTCGAGGGCGGCGAATTGTCGGTTTCTGCGTTGATTGAAGCGACCGACCTGACCCAAGCCAACGCCTCCCGCCACCTGCAGACCTTGACCCAGTCGGGCATCTTGGGCCGTCGCCGCGAGGGAACCAGCGTGATCTACCACATCTCCGACCCTGGCATCTTCCGCCTCTGCGAACTGGTCTGCGGATCGGTCCAGACGCTTCTGGCCCGCCACGCCAGCGCCTTTACGTCGAATTGAGGCGAGGCAGCACTCCGGCTCGGACCAAGAAAAACCCGCCCTGGGAATGCCGGGGCGGGTGTACTGTAAGGAATCGGAGATCAGTTGTTCCGGATCAGCGCACGGCCACGCCACCCGGGACCACGTTCACGGAGCACTGGAACTCCTGATTGATCTCGGTTCCGTCCTTGGCCTTCAGCTTGAACTTGATCTCGAGCTGGTTCACCGGGCGGAAGTCTTCGAGGTCGATCTCAACCGTGCGGCCATCGGGCAGCAGGCGGGCGCTTTGCACGGTGACCTTCTCACGGCCCTTCTTCTCGGGATTCTTCACCTCGTAGGTGCCCGATCCGTAGTTGGACGAACGCAGGTAGTTCCAGCGACGGGCCGAGAAGTTCTCGGCATCGGCCGCTTCCTTGGCGTCCAAGGGTTGGGTGAAGGTCAGGCGCAGGCCCTTCGGGGTGTACTTGATGGCCTCGATGGAATGCACCGCCTTGCCCGTGTAGCGAACCCGGTCGAAGCCCGAGATCTTCACGGCCTTGGTCTGCCATCCCTGGAGACCGGCCACATAGAGCTGACCATCCTTGGAGTTGAACCGGGCACGCATGGCCGAGCTGGCGAACTTCACTGGGAAGCGAACCACGCCGCCCTGCATCTGGCCGTTGCCGGCTTCTTCGTACATCACGAGGTACAAGGCGCACTGGCCGTAGCTCATGTGCAGCAGCTGCTTGGAGAACGGTCCCCACTTGTCGCTGTTGACCCACACCTGACCGCCACCGCTGTTGTCGTACTCGTCGTGCGACATCCAGGTCAGGGGCTGCTTGAAGCTCTTGACGTCGGCTCCATGGGCGAGGTCTTCCACACCGTAAAAGCCGCCGGGCTTGACCCAGTTCACCGGGCAAGTCGGCACCCAGGTGCCCTCGTTGTCACCGGTGGTGATCTGGCCGTTCCAGGGGTTCACACCGATGCCGTTCGGAGCGCGGAAGCCTGTGGCCACCGTCTCGAATTTCTTGCCATCAGCGCTGACCTTCATGAGCGATCCGGCATCGCGGGAAATGGTCTCGAAACCACGGCCGCCGCCCTTCACCGGTCCGGCCTTGGCGAAGTAGAAGTTGCCTTCCTTGTCGGTCTGGAGGTCGAAGAGGAACTCATGGAACCCTTCGGTGGACGTCACCGAGTTGTTGAAGTTCTCGTAGTAGTCGGCCTCGCCGTCGTGGTTGTAGTCGTAGTAGCGGGTGAGCTGATCGCGACCGGAGGTGTAGATCTGGTCATTGACGATGCGCAGGCCGAGGGTCTCGTACATGCCCGAGGCGAAACGCTTCCACTGGAGATTCTTCAGGCTCTCGTCGATGCCCGAGACGATCCAGATGTCGCCGTCCCAGGTGCTCACAGCGGCACGGGTGCCATCGGAGAAGAAGTCCATGCCACCGATGCGCAGGCGGCGTTTCCAAGGATTGTCGATGGGCGGGGTGATCTGGTCGACCACGTAGGCTCCGTCGCCCTTGCCGATCACACCCTGGGTCTCGACGACCTGAGGCCATCGGGCCGGTCCACCATTCTGGAGTTCAGCGAAGGTCGGCTTGCCCGCGAGCGCGCTGGAGGCCTGAGCCACTTCAGAATCGGAGCCGCTGACCACGGCCACTTCGAACACACCGCCGGTCGGGGTGCCCGTGGGGATTTCCAACTGGACCCGGCCACCCTCGATCTTCAGGGACGCTCCCTTGGGCAGGCCCGTCGCCTGCACGCGGGTGGTGACGCCATTGGCACTGACCACAGCGGCCCCATTCTCCAACTTGCCGTGACCATTTTCCACATCGGCCAGGAGCAGGGAGAACGTGGTCGCGGTCTTGGACTTGCGAGCGAAGAGGCCGCCCTTCTTGCCGCCACCGATCTGGAAGGTGCGGACGTAAGCGGTCTGACCACCAGCCGGACGGGCCGAGGGTTGCTCGTGGATGGCGATGCTGCCGGCCACGGTGTAGTTCAACTGAACGCGATCACCGGCCACGTGCAAACCGTCCCACCGCACCACCGAAGCGTCGGTGGGGCCGAACGGCTCCTTGCGGGCATCAGTGAACACGCCGGTCAGGGACACGCCCGGGACCACCGCCGTCCCGAAGGCCTGCTTACCGACGATCGAGGGGTGCCCGCCATGGGAACCGTCGAAGGTCACGCCACGGGTGTTGATGTAGCCGCCGGTCCAACCCGCCGCCATGCGGCACAAGTCGGTATCGAAGAGCATGTTGGCGTCGGCCGCGCCCGGGACGCGGATGGCCAGACCCTTCATGGCAGTGTTCTTGGCCGGGAACGAGGCACTGATGCAGGCACCCTGGAAGGGGAAATCCTTCTGGAGCAAGGCTTCATTGATCTTCTCGGCGGCGGATAGAGAGACGATGGACAGCGCGAGCGCGGCGGCCATCCGCAGTGGGCGGGAATTCATTCGAGTTTCGTGCATGGAGGCAAAGGAGATAACAAATACCAAAGTGTCCCCAACAAGGCCAAACGCAAACGGAGGCAGTTAAAACTTCAATCACCCCGCCATGAACACGCGATCCAGAGCCGTGGTAGCAAAACCGGGTGGTGTGGAGACCCATATACTCACCATTATCTCTGCGAAGGCTCTCTGCGAAGGCCGAACCTCCCCGTGAATCACTGAGAGCCTGTCTGAAAATGGGGAGGGGTTCTGCGGCTGGGGAATTCTGGGTTGGGCAAGGCGGTGAGCGGCGGGGCAGACCTCCTACGGTCTGTTCCGCCCGAACCAACGCAGTCCAAGCCGGAAAGACCCGCCGCCCGGAGGGTTTGGGAGGGAAGGGCCCGCCGGCGGCGTTGCTTGTCGGTCACAGACCGCTGCGGGTCTGCTCCCTCCTCGCGCCTTGCCAATCGAACCCTTCCCTCCCAAACAGAACCCCTCCCCATTTTCAGACAGGCTCTGATTCCAGTTGTTCAGTCCGCCCGAAAACACCTCCGAAACGGAGGCTCGGAAACTCCAGAGAGGCCGTTCCAGCCCCACCCCGTGCCGGGTTGACTCCTGAAAGCCCGAAGCGAATGCACCCTTTGCCGCGGAACTTTCCGGGTTATCGTCGGCGCATCGATGGAATCACAACGTCCCACCAAAACACCGGAGCTCAATGTGCTCGGGATGCCTTTGGAGCCCTGCTGCTTTGCTCCTCAGACGGGCTTCTACCGCGATGGCTACTGCCGCACCGGACCTCAAGATACCGGCCGCCATATCGTCTGCGCTGAATTGACCACGGAGTTCCTGGAGTTCACCCGTGCCGCGGGCAACGACCTTTCCACGCCCATGCCCGCGTACGGTTTCCCCGGTTTGCGCCCTGGAGATCGCTGGTGCTTGTGCGCCCTGCGTTGGAAAGAGGCTTTCGATGCCGGGTGTGCTCCGCCGGTGATCCTCGAGGCCTGCAACAAGCGAGTGCTGGAACTCATTTCCCTGGAAGCCCTCCAAGCTCATGCCCTCTGAGCAGCCCGGTGGGAGCACGGAGGCCGAAATTCAGGCCGGCAGCCCAGTCCCATCCCGTGCGGGGTGGCGCTGGGACAATTCGTACGCACGACTGCCGGAGGGTTTGCACAGCCCCGTGCCTCCGACGCCTGTTTCCCAGCCTCGCTGGGGAATCTTCAACCACGACTTGGCCACCACTCTAGGCCTCGACGGAAACGATTTGGGGCAACCCGAGCAGGTGGGCTTCTTTGTGGGCAACCAGCTCTTTGAGGGCTCTGAACCCATCGCCCAGGCCTATGCCGGGCACCAGTTCGGCAATCTGGCCCGACTGGGCGACGGCCGAGCTATCCTGCTGGGAGAGCACCTCGACCCAGCGGGACGGCGCTGGGACATCCAGCTCAAAGGCCCGGGTCCCACACCGTATTCCCGCAGTGGGGACGGTCGCGCGGCGGTGGGCCCGATGCTTCGGGAATATCTCATTAGCGAATCCATGCATGCGCTGGGCATTCCTACGACCCGCAGCCTGGCGGTCGCCCTGACCGGCGAACCGGTCTTCCGCGAGACAACCCTCCCCGGCGCTGTCCTCACCCGGATTGCCGCGAGCCACATTCGCGTTGGCACCTTCGAATTGTTCTCGGCCCTCGGCGACGTGCAGGCCCTGAAAACCCTCGCCGCATACACCCTGCTTCGGCACTTCCCCGACCGCTCCGGCGAACCGAAACCCGGAAAAGCCCTGCTCGAGGCGGTCAGCGAACGGCAATCGGCCCTCGTGGCCCAATGGATGCGGGTTGGCTTCGTCCACGGCGTGCTCAACACCGACAATGTGGCTGTGAGCGGCGAAACCATTGATTACGGCCCCTGCGCCTTCATGGATGCCTACGACCCGGCCACCGTCTTCAGCTCCATTGACCGTCAAGGCCGCTACGCCTTCGGTAACCAACCCAAGATTACCTCGTGGAACCTCGCCCGTTTCGCCGAGGCGCTCCTGCCGATCCTCGACGATCACGAGTCCACCGCCATCGAGGTGGCACAAACCTGCCTGGAATCCTTCCCCGCCCAATTCCGACGGGACTGGCTCGCGGCCTACCGCGGCAAGCTCGGCCTCCTGACCGAGGAAGAAGGCGACGCCGCCCTCATCGAAGAGCTCCTCGCCTGGATGCATTCCACGCAGGCGGACTTCACCCAGACCTTCCGCGGGCTCCGGCCCATCGCTCCCGGCCCAAGCGGATCGACGGCCTCCAATCTGAATGCGGATCAGCAGAACCTGGCCAAGTCGGAGACCACCCCGTCGGACCCGAAATTCCTCGACTGGCATCGGCGCTGGACCGAGCGACTCGAACGCCAGGGCCTCGCCCTACCCCGGGTGCTGGAATGCATGCACCGGCACAACCCCGTGATCATCCCCCGCAACCATGCGGTTCAGGCCGCCCTCGATGCGGCCTCAGAACAGAACGACTGGACACCGTTTCATAATCTGCTCACGGCCCTTAAAACACCCTACCGCGAGACCGGGTCCCCGGAGTCGTTGAGCCAACCGCCGCCGCCGGGAACCCCGCGCTGCCGAACCTTCTGCGGCACGTGATCCGGGAGCGCCAACGCGGCTTCGCACAAGCCAGATGCGCCCGTCACGTCAACCACACCGGTGGTCCCCTTTGAACAGCAACCCCGCCCGGCCTACCTCTACCCTTCCATCTAGGCCACCCAATGGGAGGGCGGATGACTGAGGAATTCTTCGATCGGGATCCCGTCGCCGCCCACGAGAAGTGTCCGCTGCGGCTGGAACGCCGAGACGAAGGCCGCAATGCCCGGATGGACGGAGGGCGCGCGACCGCTCTTGACCTCGATGGCGGTGAGTCGTCGCCCCCGGCTCACGACGAAATCCACCTCGTGGTTGCGCTCTCGCCAGTAGCCCACCTCGTAACGTCCGTCGGCAGCCCCGTTGGCCAGATGAGCACCCACCGCGCTTTCCACCAGATGGCCCCAGAACTCACGATCCCGTCGAGCTTCCTCCAAAGTCCACCCCAGGCCTGCGGTCATCAGGGCGGTGTTCAGCACCTGGAGCTTGGGGCTCGAGGCGCGGGTCCTCGCGGAATCACCGGCATGTTTCGGAAGACCGCACACCATTCCAGCCCCAGCCAACAGGTCCAGGTAATGCGCCAGCGTGGTGGTGTTTCCAGCATCCTGGAGTTGTCCGAGCATCTTCGTGTAAGAGAGAATCTGACCTGAATACCGGCAGGCTAACTCGAACAACCGCCTCAGCAACGCCGGTTTGTCCACCCTCGAGAGCAACAGGACATCCCGGGAAATCGAGGTCTCGATGAGGCTGTCGGAAATGTACCGCGACCACCGCCCCGGCTCCGGGATCAACGACGCAGCGCCCGGATAGCCTCCATGGAAGAGGAATTCGTCGAGCGACCAACCAAAGGCCTCCCTCATCTCGCCGAATGACCAGTGCGGCACGGACAAGGTCTCGAAACGGCCCGCAAGACTCTCGGTCAGACCTCGGGCGAGGAGTAGCGGAGCTGAACCCAGCAACACGACGACCAGATTGCGCCGGGCCCGGGTGTCCTCGTCCCAGAGACGTTTCACGGTCTCGGACCATCCGGGAATCTTTTGGATTTCATCCAGCACCAGGACCCGGCTTCGATCCTCCCCGCGGGAGGACAACCGGGCCGCCTCCCACTGCTGAGCGATCCATTCGGGACCGCGCAAGGTAGGTTCATCGGCGCTGGCATAGCGAACAGGCCCATCCAATTTATCGGTGACCTGCTGGACCAGTGTGGTCTTACCCGTCTGCCGCGGCCCGGCGACCACCTGAATGAATCGACGAGGCTCCAAGAGGCGCCGAGCCAGTTCAGCGGCTTGGCTGCGCTGGTAGTTTTTCATTTTACTCAATGTGTTGAGTATTTTTACTCAGTGATAGCGTCGATGCAATATTCCTCATTGTTCGGGGTGGTACCGGCTTGGGTGGGCCTTCCAGGCAACAACGTGGTCGTCCCGGTTTCAGAGCTTCGTTCCATGGGCTCCGCTCCAGCAATTCCTGTTCATCCGGAAACACCGGCGGGGGCAGAGTCTCAACCGACAGTTGGTGAATCGTCATGTCCGCGGCCTCAGCCAACGATTCAGTCGGGAGGAAAGGGATGGCGTAGCGGATTCTTTCGCAAGACGAGGCGAGAGCGAGGCACGGACCGATTGAAGGCCCATGGTTGAGACCCGGATCGAGCGAACAACGAAGCTCTTGCGGAAGAAGGCGCAGCCAGCACGACCGGTACAATTGAATCGTTGGCTCGATGCCATGCCGTCAATTGGATTGATGCCCCGGCTGGCCCCGCCGATGGTCAACGAATGCACTGGGCCATCTGCAACGAGATCTTCAAGGAGTGGCCCCTGGAGAAGGCGTTTCCGTTCATCGCGAAAGCCGGCTATCAGGGGGTCGAGATCGCACCCTTCACGCTGGCGCCGTTGATTACCGATATTTCCGCCGGTCGACGGCGTGGAATCCGGCAACTGGCCGAAGACTCCGGGATCGTCGTCTCGGGCATTCATTGGGTGCTGGCCTTCACCGAAGGCATGCACGTGAACCATCCGGATCCGGCCTCGCGCCAACGGGCCGCCGACTACTTGCAGCATGCGGTGGACTTCTGCGCCGACCTCGGCGGCACGCGGATGATCTTCGGCTCGCCCAAGCGCCGGGACATCCTGCCCGGGGTGACGCCCGAGCAGGCACGGGCCTGGACACTGGAGACCTTCCGCCCAGCGACGCGCACGGCCGAAGAACGGGGGGTGGTGATTTGTCTCGAGCCCCTCGCGCCATCGGAAACCAACTTCCTCAACACCGCCGCCGAGACCCGCAGCCTGGCTGATGTCATGGGTTCGCCAGCCTTTCAAATCATGCTCGACGTGAAGGCCATGTGCTCCGAAAGCCGGCCGGTGGCCGAAACCATCGAGGCCTTCCGCGGCCGATTCTCGTACTTCCACGCCAATGACGAGAACCTCAAGGGTCCGGGCTTCGGCGACACCGACTATCGGCCCATTGGCCAAGCCCTGCGCAACACGGGCTACGAAGGCTGGGTCTCGGTCGAGGTATTCGTGTTTGACGAAGGCCCGGAAGCCATCGCCACCCGCAGCCTTGCCCACTTGAAAGAACACCTGGTCTGAATCCGCCAAGTATCCGCCCCCGTCTCCACGAACTCGTCACCCCTCATTGCAAGCCATTCCAGGAACACTTCTCCCCATGCCTGCCCCCACCTGCCGGGTCACCGGCGTCGCCCTGTGGTTCCTGCCGGTCACGACGCGGGTGCCGTTGAAGTTCGGCACCGAGGCCCTCACCAGTGTCACCTGCGCCCGGGTGAAACTCACGGTGCAGGGCCCCGACGGGCGCTCGGCCTCCGGTTGGGGCGAGACGCCTCTGAGCGTCCAGTGGGTGTGGCCTTCAGCCTTGCCCTACGGCCCACGGCATCAGGCGCTGAAGGAGTTCTGCCAACGACTCGCCCACGCGTGGAACGCCTTCGATGAATGCGGCCACCCGATGCGGTTGGGTAATGCCTTCAACGAATCGGAACTCCCTCGCTTGCAAGCCGGCTTCAACGCCGAGCGCACCGCCGATGGATTGGAACCCCTGCCCCACCTGGCGGCACTGGTATGCAATTCGGCCTTCGACATCGCCCTCCACGACGCCTTCGGCCGACTGCTTGACCTGAGCGCCTTCGATATCCTGAAGCCCGAGGTGTTTTCCGAAACCCTGGAGCAGTTCCTCTCGCCCGCGAACGGCTCGGGCGTGTCGTTCCAGGGGAGAACGCTTTCGGAGTTCCTGCTCCCGGCCCGGCGCGAATCGCTCGAAGCCTGGCACCTCGTCGGCGGTCTGGACCCCATCGACGCTTCCGAGTTCACCGGCTCCGAACCCCACGACGAGCATCCCGTGCTGCTGGCCGATTGGATCGTCCGGGACGCCTTGCAGTGCCTGAAGATCAAGCTGCGCGGCAACGACGCCGACTGGGACTACCAGCGCCTCGTCCGAGTCGGCCGCATCGGACTGCCGCTCGGGGTCACCGACCTGACGGCCGACTTCAATTGCACCGTGCGCGATCCGGCCTACGTGTGCGGGATCCTCGACCAACTCCAACGCGACCATCCAGACCTGTTCCAGGCGCTGACCTACGTCGAGCAACCCTTCCCCTACGACCTCGAAGCGCATCCCATCGACGTGCACGAAGTCAGCCGTCGCAAGCCGCTGTTCCTCGACGAGAGCGCTCACGATTGGCGCTTGGTGCGACTCGGGCGCGAACTCGGCTGGACCGGTGTGGCTCTCAAGACTTGCAAGACCCAGACCGGGGCCCTGCTCTCGGCCGCCTGGGCCCAGGCCCATGGCATGAGGTTGATGGTCCAGGACCTCACCAATCCCCGCCTGGCGCAGATCCCTCACTGCCTTTTGGCGGCGCACCTGCCCACCCTGAGGGGCGTCGAGACCAACGCCATGCAGTTCTACCCGGCGGCCAGCGATCTCGAGGCCACGGTCCACCCAGGACTGTACCGCCGGCGCGACGGCTGCGTGGACCTCTCCACGCTCACCGGCCCGGGATTCGGCTACGCCGGTGCGGAGACCGTCCGGGAACTGCCGGCTCCGAGCGTGAGCCTGGAAGACGCCTAGACCCGGGCTGAACCCTTCCTCGAAAAACCCCGTTGTTCCCGGGAGGCAGGCGGGGTCACTCTTGGCGCTTCTATGATGGAGCAGGTCAATCTGGGTTTAGTGGGGGGTGGCACCGTCGGCGGTGGCGTCTGGCAGGCGTTGCAACGCAATGGCGATCTGATGGCAGCACGCCTCGGGGTCCGCCTAAACGTCACCCGGATGGCTGTACGAGATCCTCGCCGAACGCGCGGCTTTACCGTGCCTGCGTCGGTGCTGACCGGCGATTGGAGCGAGGTGGTCCACGACCCCAATGTCCAGATTGTGGTGGAACTGATGGGAGGCACGACGACGGCCCGGGAAGTGGTCCGCGCGGCCCTCAAACTGGGCAAGCCCGTGGTCACCGCCAACAAGGCCCTGCTCTCGGCCTACGGACCGGAACTCTTCGCCCTGGCTGCCAAACACCAGACCAACCTCTACTACGAAGCCGCAGTTGCCGGGGGTATTCCCATCATCAAGGCGATCCGGGAGTCTTTCGCCGGAAACCGGATCACCCGCATCGCCGGCATCGTCAATGGCACCTGCAACTACATCCTGACTCGGATGAAGCTGGAGGGTGCCGAGTTCTCGGAGGTCCTCGCCGACGCCCAGCGTCTGGGCTATGCCGAGGCCGAACCCTCCCTGGATATCGACGGCCACGACGCCGCCCACAAGATCGGGATCCTGGCCTCGTTGGCACACGGCTTCTGGGTCCGGCCCGAGACCATCCACACCGAGGGTATCCGCCACATTTCCAAGCTGGACATCCAGTTCGCCACGCAATTGGGCTACACCATCAAGTTGCTGGGGATCATTCAACCGGTGGTCCCACCGCTTCGGGCCCAGCCGACCAAGAAGGGAAAAAAGCCATCCGCCTCAGGGGGGCAAGACTCCGGCATCCAGGTGTCGGTCTACCCGGCTTTGGTTCCCAACACGCACGTGCTGGCCTCGGTGAACCACGCATTCAATGCGGTCGCCGTCCGCGGTGATACCGTGGGAGATACCCTGTTCTACGGCCGCGGCGCCGGACAAGACCCCACCGCCAGTTCCGTGCTCGGAGACCTTGCCGATGCCGCCCTCGACTTGCGCGCCGGAAACCACCATCGGGTGCCCCCGTTTGTCACCCACAATGGCCAGGGTCACGTGGCCCCGCTGGACTCCATCGCCTCGCGGTTCTACGTGCGGCTCAATGTGTCCGACCGTCCGGGTGTTTTTGCGCGGATCGCCACCGTGTTGGCACGGGCCAAGATTGGCATTTCTTCCATCATCCAGCCCGAGGGGCATATCGGGGAAACCGTCCCCGTCATCCTGATGCTCGATGCGGCCAGCAACCTGTCGGTCCGCAAGGCTCTGGCGACGATCGGCAAGCTGCCGGTGGTGAAATCGACTCCCGTGGTGCTGCGGGTCGAAAACCTCGACTAATCCCGAGGAAATTTCCCTGACTCTCGCCCCGGCTCCCGCCGAATCCGGACGCATGAACGAATTTGAACTAATCGACCGACTCAAGCCTCTGCTGCCTCGCAATGATTCCGTGGTGGTGGGGGTGGGCGACGATTGCGCAGTGCTGTTGCCCCCCGCGGCGGGCCAACAACTGCTTTTCAAGACCGACGCCGTGGTGGAGGGAGTCCATTTCACAGCGGAGACTCCGGGAGAGAAAGTCGGCCGCAAAGCGCTCGCACGCGCTGTGAGCGACATCGCCGCCATGGCAGGCACCCCCACTTCGGCCGTCATCACTCTGGGCCTTCCGGCCGGATTCTCACCGGAGCGGGTCGAATCCATCTACCGCGGTCTGACCCAGTTCGCCAGTCAGCAGGGCATTGCAATCGTTGGCGGAGAAACCACCCGGAGCCCCGGCGCGATGTTTCTCAACGTTGCCCTCCTCGGCACGGTGCCCGCCGGACGAGCCGTCCTTCGGTCGGGTGCCAAAGTCGGCGACGCGGTGTTTGTTACCGGTGAATTGGGTGGTTCTATCGAGGGCCACCACCTCGACTTCGAACCCCGCCTGACCGAAGCGCGCTGGCTGGCCGAGCACTTCGACATCCATGCCATGATGGACCTCAGCGATGGGCTCGCCGGCGACCTTCAACACATCCTCCAAGCCAGCCGAGTCCCCGGGGGCGAACTCCTGGCACCAGCCCTGCCCATCCGGCAGGCGGCCCGGCTCCGAGCCCGCGCCAGCGACACCGCCAAACCCGCCGTGGTGGCGGCCCTGACCGATGGCGAGGATTTCGAACTCGTCCTCACCGTGGCCTCCGCGGATGCCGTGCGCCTTCTCGACGGCTGGAAGGCGCGTTTCCCGGAAACCCGCCTGACTTGCGTCGGCAGGCTGAATGACCGACCCGGACTGTTCCTCCGCGAAGAACGCGGGCTCACTCCCCTGGGTCACGGCTTCCAACACTTCGACTGATGCCGACCGTACGCACCACATCCCCGGAGCAAACCGAGGCTCTGGGCGAACAGGTGGGGCGTGCGGCCCAGGCCGGCTGGGTCGTTGGCCTCGACGGGGACCTGGGTGCCGGCAAGACGGCCTTTGTGCGTGGTTTCGTCCGGGGTCTGGGCTGCGGATCCCGCGCGCATTCTCCGACCTTCGCTCTCCTCCACGAATACCGCGGAGGACGCTTGCCGATCCACCACCTCGACCTCTACCGACTGGGATCGTCCGATGAAGTGCACTCCGCCGGACTCGACACCTGCCTGAACCCCACCGACGCAGTGTCCATCATCGAGTGGTTTTCGCGCATCGAAAGCCTGGCCCCATTCCTGCCGTCGCTCCACCGCATCTCCTTGCGCTGGGTCGATGAATCGACCCGTGAAATCACCCATGATCTGCCTGGCCTTTGAATTCACCAGCGACCACCGCTCGGTGGCCATCAGTGACGGGAGCCAGCGGGTGCTCAGTCAGGTGGTCCATGACCGTGGCCGAACCACACCGGTCTTCCACATGATCGAACAAGCCCTCGCCGAGGCTCAGGTGGCTCGGGCCTCCATCGAGCGACTGGCCGTCAGCATCGGGCCTGGCAGCTACACGGGCATTCGCTTGGCCATCGCAGCCGCCCAAGGATGGCACCTGGCCACAGGCGTCCCCGTGGTGGCTGTGGATACCTTCGAGGCCTTGCTGCGCCAGACACAGCGTCTGGAGATCGCCGGCACACGGGTCCTCTGCGTCAACGCCCAGCGCCAGGAATTCGCCGTCCGGGAATGGAATGGACAGAGCTGGGCAGATCCCCTCCATCTGGAGTCCGCAGACTTGCTGCTGAAGCGAATCACCGACGGGCAACCGGTCTTTGGTCCGGACATCGGCGCTTGGATCCGCAGTCTGCCCTCCGCTTCCAGCGAACTGACCGCCCGGGCCGACGCGCTCGAGGCCTTTCCGCAGGCGAGCGATGTGGCCCTATTGGGTGCGGACATCGACCCAGTGGCGCCGAAGACATTGGCTCCGGTCTATCTGCGGGAAGCCTCCTTCGTGAAGGCTCCGCCGCATCGGCACATTCCGGGAATCACCGACTGACGATGCCGATCTTCGGGGAATTTGATCGATGCACCGCCTGTTGCCGCTGACCCGGTCTGGTTCGCTTGACCGAGGCGGAATTCATCCAGAGCCACACCCGACTCAATGCCCAACGCAACGGATTGGCCCTGTTGGATCAATCCGACGATTCCTGTAGCTCTCTTCATTCGGGAGGGAACTGTCGGATCCAACCGGCCAAGCCGCACCAGTGCAGCGATTTTCCGAACCGATGGAACTTCCCGGGCTTTGAAAAAATCTGCCGAGCCAAACCCGTCGAGGTGACCGCCGAAGAATGGGAGCGCCGCATCAACGCCCCGCCCAAGCCCTTTGACAGTCTCTCCGGCCCTGCCCGAACGGAGCCCTGACAAACCCCTTCTTCCCCAGCCCAAGAAAAACGGCTAACAAATCGTCCATGAGATTCCCCCAGGTTTTCGCCGCTGCGACCTTGTTCTTGGCCATGAATTCCCTGCTTCACGCCGCCGACCTGAAAATTGGCCTCATCGGGCTGGACACCTCCCACGCCACGGCCTTCACCGAGATCCTCAACAACCCGGCCGCGAAGGACCATGTGCCCGGAGCCAAGGTAGTGGCGGCCTTCAAGGGAGGCAGCCCCGACATCGAATCGAGCATCACCCGAGTGGAAGGCTACACCACCACCCTGCGCGAAAAGCATGGGGTCGAGATCGTGGATACCATTCAGGAACTATGTTCCAAAGTGGATGCAGTGATGCTCCTGAGTGTCGATGGTCGGCCTCATGTGATTCAGGCCATGCCCGTTCTCGCCGCACGCAAACCGCTCTATATTGACAAGCCCATGGCTGGCACCTTGCGCGATGTCCACACGCTGGCGCGTTTTGCCTCCGAGTCCAAAACGCCGTTCTTCAGTTCCTCGTCGTTGCGCTTCGCCAAGACCAGCCAGGCCGTGCGCAAAGGTTCCATCGGCATCGTGACCAATGCTTGGTGCGGCAGTCCGGCCAGCCTCGAGAAGACCCATCCCGACCTCTTCTGGTACGGTGTCCACGGGTGTGAATCGCTCTTAACCGTCATGGGTACCGGCTGCGAATCCGTTCGCCGAGGCAAGACCGCTGACGGCAAGATCGAGGTCGTGGGCACCTGGAAGGGCGGCCGGACCGGCACCTTCCGGGAGGTCGAAGGCTATCAGGGCAAGGCCCAGGGAAGCCTGGGCTCGGCCGATGTGGGAGGTTTCGACGGCTATGCACCGCTGGTGGCTGAAGCCGTGAAATTCTTTCAAACCCAGGTGGCTCCGGTGCCCATCGAAGAAACCCTCGAACTCTTCGCCTTCATGGAGGCGGCCGATGAGAGCAAGCGCCGCAACGGGGCCGAGGTGAAACTCTCAGAAGTCGTCGAGGCGGCCAAGAAACGGTGACACAGACTCGCCCCTGATCGTCTACCGCTCCAGCCATGGCAGCAAACACCATTTGCAGGGTGAAAAACGAGTGGAATACGGTGTGAAATCACGGTTGACCTATCGGAGACCCCAGATAGCCTTAGGGGCTCTCGTAAGGCAAACTGGTTAACGAAAACGAACATTATGGCAGTCAATGTAGCGATCAATGGTTTCGGCCGCATCGGCCGTCTGGTCTTCCGCGCTCTCGTCGAGCAGGGACTGGTGGGCAAGGACATCAACGTCGTCGCGGTGGGTGACATCGTCCCCGCAGACAACTTGGCGTACCTGCTCAAGTACGACTCCACCCAGGGCCGCTTCGCCGGCACCGTCAGCTCCACCAAGTCCTCCCCGGACAAGGTCGAAGACGACGTGCTGATCGTGAATGGCGCCGAGATCCGCGTCGTTTCCGCCAAGACCCCGGCTGAACTGCCCTGGAAGGCGCTCGGCGTGGACATCGTCATCGAGTCCACCGGCCTGTTCACCGAAGCCGACAAGGCCAAGGGCCACCTCGTGGCCGGTGCCAAGAAGGTCATCATCTCCGCTCCGGCGAAGGGTGAAGACATCACCGTCGTCATGGGCGTGAACCATGAGAAGTACGACGGCGCCAATCACCACATCATCTCCAACGCCAGCTGCACCACCAACTGCTTAGCCCCGGTGGTCCACGTCCTCCTGCGCGAGGGCTTCGGCATCGACGAAGGCCTGATGACCACGGTGCACGCTTACACCGCCACCCAGAAGACGGTGGACGGCCCGAGCAAGAAGGACTGGAAGGGTGGCCGCACGGCAGCTCAGAACGTCATCCCCAGCACCACCGGTGCCGCCCGCGCCGTCGCGCTGGTCTGCCCCGAGGTGAAGGGCAAGCTGACCGGTATGGCTTTCCGTGTGCCGGTGCCGACCGTCTCCGTGGTCGACCTCACGGTGAAGACCGTGAAGGAGACCAGCTACGCCGAGATCTCTGCCGCCATGAAGCGCGCCAGCGAGACCTACCTCAAGGGGATCCTGAACTGGACGTCCGACGAAGTGGTCTCCAGCGACTTCATCCACGACAACAACAGCTCCATTTTCGACCACAGCTCGGGCATCGAACTCAACAGCCGCTTCTTCAAGTTGGTGAGCTGGTACGACAACGAATGGGGTTACAGCAACCGGGTCGGTGACCTGGTCAAGCTGGTGATCAGCAAGGGCCTGTAATCTGGCCTTCGTTTCCCGGAGATTCCTTCGGGAAGGTTTTTCAAGGCGACCCTGCCGGACGTTCCGGCTCAGGGTCGCCTTTTTTTAGGCCCTCGAATTAGGCCCTCGGGTGATGCCGCCGGTGGACCGTCTTCAG
>Ga0247843_1004198_pt1 | contig 21953 bp, 19 predicted proteins | sample LaCruzMarch2017__FD_192420 | JGI IMG/M metagenome (GOLD analysis project Ga0247843, IMG submission 192420) | Freshwater microbial communities from meromictic Lake La Cruz, Castile-La Mancha, Spain - LaCruzMarch2017_8m | ecosystem: Environmental > Aquatic > Freshwater > Lake | place: Spain...
ATCCTTGCGACCCTTGCGGTTCTTCTCCCCCGGCGCGGCCGCAGCGGTGCCCCCAACGAGCACGGAGGCGCATCGCTTGGGCGTGGGCGGGCGCGCCCCTCGGAGGGCGAGGCCGGGGGTCGAAGGCGTGGGCGGGCGCTTCGCTCAACCCGTCAGAACTCTTGCGACGCGGTACTAGAGTCTCCCCGGCAATGCGGAAGCTCTCCCCGGATCAACTGCAGAAGCAGTTGATCCTCTTGTTTTCGATCGCGTTCTTCGTGTGGCCGGGCGACCGGGCCATGTCGAGCACGCTCGACGACACGCTCCTCGTGCCGGTCGCCGCGTTCGGCCTCGGGGCCGTGGCCTTCTACGCGTCGCGGCAACGAAGTCTGGGTCGCCGGGTGGACCTCAAGGCCGCGGCGTTCGAGGCGCTCGCGCCCGTTCTCCTCGCCCTCTCCCTCGTCCACCTCGCGAACGCCTGGCTCGATCAGGGGCCCGCGACGGAGCAGCAGGGCGTCGTGCGCTCGACCATGCAGCCGCGGCGCGCGCCGCGCAGGCTCGGCGTCGATCTCCTCGACGGCGGCCGTCTGACGCTCCCGACTGCAATCTTCTCCGACGGCTGCACCCCCGGCATGAGGGTCGTCGTGCGCTTTCGATCGGGGGCGTTCGGGTCGCCCTGGGTGGAGAGCGGACGCTGCACGTGGTGACGGTGACGCGCGATCTCATCGCCGCGGGAGGTTGAGCGACCGCGGCGCAACGTCGCTCGAGTGTGGCGCGATCGGTCTCTTCAGGCCCCCTCGTCGTGGGCCGCGACGCGCACGCGGAGCCAGAAGGCCCAGCCGTCCTCCCGTACGGCCTCGCGTCCGCAGGTCGGGCAGCGCAGGTCGCGGAGCGCCGCGTCACCGTCCCAGGCGTCCGCGCGAGCTTCGACGCATGGCCAACGTTTGCTTTCGCGAGGCGGTAGATCGGTCTGGGAGCCGGACCTCACGGGCTCGACGAGCGTGCGGGTCGACGCGCGGCCCGCGACGCGCGTCGACACGCAGTCGCTCCCGAACGGCGTGAACGCCATGGGCGTGGCGCTCGCGCCGAGCCAGCCCGAGGTCAGGCTGCTCGGCCAGGGAGCGCCCCCTACTGCGTGCAGGAGAGCATCTGTGCGCTCACCCACGCGGGCGACGCGTCGCCGCCCCAGTCGCGGCCGTCGATGCGGAAGCGCACCGAGTACCAGGTGCCCTGCGCGCGGACGACGGTCACCGACGCGCCGTGGGTCAGCGTGCGGAGGATGGTCCCGTTGGGCGTGGCCCGCACGTTGGCCTCGTCGGCGCTCACGCGGCACCACCGCGGCGGAGCCTGCGTCGTGGGCACGGCGCCGTAGCGCAGGCGCGCGGGGTTGTACACCCGGTCGAAGTTCTGCGGCGCGGCGCACGCCGCGAACGGACGTGCGCGCGTGCCGAGTTCGAAGTGCAGGTGCGGCCCGTCGCTGAGGCCACTGTGACCCAGCATGCCGAGGGTCTGCCCCGCGGTCACCGTCGCGTCGACGGCCACCGTGAGCCACTGCAGGTGCGCGTAGCGCGTGAACACCCCTCGCCCGTGGTCGATCACCACGTGGTTGCCCCACCCGTTGCCGCAGGTGATGTCCCGCCGCATGTCGTTGTCGGGGCAGCTCGAGAGCGCGTACACCACGCGGCCCGCCGCGGCCGCGCGGATCACGTCGCCGCGACGGCCCCCGAGGTCGGCGCCCTCGTGACCTTCGTTGTAACTGCGCCCCGCGCCGAAGTTGTTGGCCATCTCGTTCGTGGTCGTGGGCCACGTCCACGCGATGCTCGAGGCGGCCGCGGGCACCGTGGCCCGATCGAGCGTCTGAAAGGGCAGCGCCGACAACGTCGAGGCCGTGCGGTCGGGCACGCGCCCTCCGCAGGTGATCCACTCCACCGCGGTCTCGTCGGCGTCTTCCGACTCGGGCTCGATGCCGATGCACGAGACAGACGCCACGCACGAGCACGCCACCAGAACGCTTCGCGTCCAACGGTCCATGATCGGGCACACAGCAAACACGGTGCCAGGCGCTGCGATGGTCAAAAGTCCGAGATAGAAAGGTATTTCGTCGGAGCGATGGAGGCCGTGGAGGCCGTGTGGGTGGAGGTGTGACCGGTCACGCTCGTTGGACGGCGGTGACGCTCCGACCTGGCGAAGGGCACCCGTCGCAGCGCGGTGCGCTCGAGCGTGCTCCGAAGCGCGCGATCCCGCGCGATGGCGTGCGTGGCCCACGCCGGTCGGCGCTCTCCCTCACCGACTGCGCCACCACGGGCGCTCGTCGTCCGCAGGGTGCGGGGGTCAGGGCGCTCGTCGCTGGGACGGAGTTTCCATCGAGGGCCGAGCTCGCGCGGCACTCCGCGGCGCGGCCGCACCGCGGACGTGACCCGCTCGGCCGCCGACGTGGTGCATCTGGTCGTCGCTGGGGGGCGCAGCCTTCCCGGCCGCTACGGCGTCGGGGCGGGGACGGCGGCGAACGTGAGGCGCCGGTCCTGGAGGGTCACCCCGACCTGGTAGCGTGGGGCCAGCAGGACCCGCAGGGGGGCCAGGTTGTCGTCGTCCAGGAGCATCTGGCTGGCGATCTCGAAGCGGAACAGGCCCACGGGCGTCGGGGTCGGGAGCACCGAAGCGTGATCGAGGAAGGCCCGATCGCGCGCCACGAGCACGACCCAGCGGGTGCCCACGGGCACGAGCCGCGCGAAGCCGCGCGGGGTGGGCGGCGTCCCGACGAGCACGGGGGCGATCTGGTTGGGGCGCAGCGCCGCGCGTGGGCTACAGCGCGCGGGAACCAGGGCGAGCACGCAGCCCGCGGTCTGGGCCGTCGCGCTGGCCGGGAGCAGCCCGAAGGCGACGGCCTGCTCGTGCCGCGCGACCTGGTTCACCCCGACCCCGGTGCGCTCGAAGCGCTGCCGGAGCCCCGGGATGTTCAGCTCGCTCAGAGGGCCGTGGTCCGCCAGGTCGCGGATGGAGGAGACCAGGAAGAAGGGCGCGGCGACCAGCGAGCCCACGAAGCCGGCCTCCACGATGGACCGGGCGAAGGGGACGGCAGGCTCGCCCGGGCTCGCCCAGCCGTCGACCCAGGCGTTGGCGAGGTCCAGGACGGCGGCGACCCCCTGGGGCGTGACGGAGGGCGTGCGCGCGAAGAGCGGCGTGAGGTCGCCCGCGCCCGCCCCGAGGTCCGCGCGCAGGGCGAGACGCAGGTCGCCCGCGGTCCCGTCCGCCGTGAGCTCGAGGGCGTCGAACCAGGCCCCCCGGTCGTTCCCGGCGAGCACGAGGTTTCGGTGGCTCTCGTACCCGCCCACGCCGGACAACGCGGCGAGTTGAGGCGCGTCGACGTTACTGAGGACCCTGCGCGTGGCGGCGAGCCCGTCCAGGTACCCCAGGCGGGCGAGGGGGGCGGGGGAGAGGGCCACCCGGAGAACGGCGCCGGCGAGGTCGGGGGCTGCGCTCGCGGGGCTGCTCGCGTCCCGGCTGCGCAGGGCGATCAGCCCGCGGCGGGCCCGCTCGTGGGCCGCCTCGACGCTCCCGGAGCGTGACTCCCACCAGACGTCGATGACGACGGCCCCGGCGTCGTGCGAGAGCCCGACGGACCACGGCTGCCCGTGCTGGATATAAATGCCATCCATGCCCGGCGGGGCGGTGCCGTTCTGGGACAAATTCAGGGCCCTGCGCAGCAGCCCCAGGGTGGTCTCTGCGTTGGTGGTCGGGAGGACGACCCGCACGGAGGTCGACACGGTGGGAAGCTGGTCCAGCGCGCTCAGTAACTGGGTCGCGGCGGCGGCCGGAGCGCCGTCATGGTCGAGTCGGGCGGTGATGGCCGCGAGGGCGTCGACCGCGGCGTTCCCCTCGGCGTTCAGCCCGGAGAGGGACAGCGTGATTGGGCGGGACGGGTCGAGGGCGAGGGCGTTACCCGGATGGCCGCTCAGGAGGGTGTCCGCGGGGAGACGCAGCTCGCGCTCCAGGCCGTGGACCAGGTCCCCCGGGAGGGTGTGCAGGAGCTGCCCCGCCAGGGCGTCGAGCTTGCTGGTGTCCATCGAGGCGACGATCACGGCCCCGGCGGGCAGGGAGGTGTTCAGTAGGGCGGCCGGGACGGGCGGGCGCGTCGCGGCCGCGTCGGGGGGCGGCATGGGCGTGACCCGTGGCGGGGTCGCGCTGCAGCCCAGGGCCAGGCAGGTCAGGACGAAACTCAGGGTGTCTCGGGCGCGCGTCGTCATCGCGCCGGACTGTAGAGCGACCCGCTGCGGGCCCACAACCGAGTCCCCTCCGGTCGCCCCCGGCCGAGAGCGCGCGTGGGCGACGGCCCTCAGGTCATCCCGACGCGACCTCGACGAGTGGGGCGTCCGGGATTGCACACACCCCGGGAGATTGTTCATCGCCCCGCGACGCTCGCTGGCGCGCGGGGCGTGCGCGCCGACCCCGTTGGTCCATCGCCGATCATGCGTAGAGCGGAGCTTCGCCATCCGCTCGAAGCTGTTGAGCGCGCAGGTGCAAATCCCCCCGACGGCCGATTGACTCCCTCATCGCCGCGGTCGGACCATCATCGCTCATGGGCACGCCGACGCTCTCCAAACGCTATCCCGTGCGGGCCCTCGCGGCCGGCGCACGCTGGCTGCTCAACCCCGTCTCCGAGGGCGGCGCCAAGCAGATGCCTCGCATGCTCCTCTATGCGACCGGCGTCGAGACGCTGGCCGGGGTGGAGCAGATGCGCGAACACCCGACGGGCAAGCGCATCCTCTCCGAGCGGCCCGACCTCGCGGCGATCCTCTCGAACCCCGTGGCGCTCGCGCGCATGCCGCCGGGCAGCTTCGGGCGGGCCTTTCACGACGCGATGAGCAAGCCGGGCGGCGTGCCGGGCTATCTGCTGGCCGGGCTGATCTACCGTGACGGGTTCTTCGACCGATACCAGATGCCCGACGACGCGCGGTATGTGATCGAGCGGTACCGCTGGCTCCACGACCTCATCCACGTGCTCACGGGATACAAGACCGACCTGGCCGGCGAAGGGCTGCTGATCTTCTTCGACTTCGGCTATCGGCATTCGATCCCGCTCCGCTTCGCCTCGATCACGCCGATGGGGCTCGGGCCCTTCGTCTTCATCCGGCCCGACATGGGCCAGCGACGCTGGCGCGGGCTGCTGCGCGACGCCTACGCCCACGGCGAGGCCGCGAAGCGGCGCCACCCGCCGATGTCCGTGTATTGGGAGGAGATGCTCCCTCGCCCGCTGAAAGACGTGCGCGAGGAGCTCGGCATCGTGCCCTTCGAAGAAGACACCTCCGAGTGGCTCTCGGGCAGCTGGCTCGGCCGCAATGCCTCCACCGGCTTCGGCGCGTACAAGGCCCAGGCCGAGCAGGCCCGGCTCGCGCAGCGCGTCGTCGAGGCCGGGGTGGACTTTCGTGACCTGATGCGCGCCTCGCCCGCCAGCGCGGCCGAGCTAAGGCGCCTCGCGGAAGAGGGCGTCGACGACGATACGATCCGTGCGGCTGCAGCGAGACTGCTCGCAAGCACCGACGCGGGGCGGCGACCCGGCCCTCCGCCTGTGTGACACTCGCGGCCATGCGCCGCGTGCTCCCGCTGCTCCCGCTGCTCCTGTTCGGCTGCTCCGACGACGCCCCCGCTCCGGGCGCGCCGGACGCCGGCTCCCCGCTCGACGCCGCCGCCGACGCTCCGTCGGACGCATCGCCCGCGCCTGATGTCCCGGTCGTGCGGCCGGTCGTCGACCAGGGCGACCCGACGCCCTTCGCGATGCCCGACTGGCGGGTAGGGTTCCTGCCGCAAGGGACGCCCGACGAGGTGCTCCCCGCCCTCGAGGACGGGAGCTTCACCGCGCCGGTCACCGAGGCCGCCTGGAGCGTCGACTGGTCCGACCCGGAGCCCGGAACCGACGGCCAGCTCACCGCCGGCGCCCAGCGGGGGTTGGTCTACGCCGCCGCGCGCATCGAGCGCCCCGCGGGCCGCTACCTCTTCGCGCAGGCCGAGACGGCCCTCGCCCTGTACGTCGACCGCGCCGTGCTCCCGGGGGACGTCTACGCCTCGGGGCGCATCCGGGTTCCGCTGCCGGTGCGCGAGGGCGGCAGCACGGTGCTGGTGCGCTCCGCCGCGACGCGCGGGGCCCTTCGGGTGAGGCTCTTCCAGACCGCCGACGAGGTCTATCTCAACACCGCAGACCTCACCGCCCCGGACCTCGCGGTGGGCGAGCGCGAGGAGCGCTTCGTCGGCCTCGCGGTGCTCAACCTCACCGACGCCCCCGCCCTCGGCGTCACCGCGCGCGTCGAGGCCGGCGACGACTGGGAGCCCACGGAGATCGCCATCCCCTCGCTGCCCGCCGGGGCCGTCACGCAGGTGCCGTTTCGGCTGATGCCCCGGCGCGCTCCCGCCGAGGCCGGGCGCATGGTGCCGGTCACCCTGCGCATCGACTCCGCCTCGCTGCGCGCCAGCTATCGACGAACGATCCAGCTTGCCACGGTGGCGGCGGACGCCACCCGGCGGGTCACCTTCCGCTCTCGCATCGACCGCTCGGCGCAGTACTTCGGGGTGGTTCCGCCGAGGCCCTTCGACGCGTCGCGGCGCTACGGGATGGCGCTCACGCTGCACGGGGCCGGGGTGGAGGGCATCGGCCAGGCGCAGGCCTACTCGCCCAAGCCCGACCTGTGGATCGTCGCTCCCACCAACCGCCGCCCCTTCGGCTTCGACTGGGAGCAGTGGGGTCGCCTCGACGGCGTGGAGATCCTCGACGACGCGATGGCGCGCTACCGCGTCGACCCGACGCGCGTGTACCTCACCGGCCACTCCATGGGCGGCCATGGCACCTGGCAGCTCGGGGCGCACCACACCGGGCGCTTCGCGGCCATCGGTCCGAGCGCGGGCTGGGGGTCGTTCCAGTCGTACACGGGCGCCGCCGCGCCGCGCGGCGCCTTCGCCCGCTCGCAGGCGTCGAGCAACACCCAGGGCTACCTCTCCAACCTCACCCACCGCGGCGTCTACGGCATCCACGGCACCGCCGACGACAACGTCCCCATCCGGGAGATGCGCTCCCTCACCGCGGCCGCGAGGATGTTCACCATGGACGTGCAGACCCACGAGCAGCCCGGCGCGGGCCACTGGTGGGACGGCGACGCCTCCGCCGGCGCCGACTGCGTCGACTGGCCGCCGCTCTTCGAGTTCTTCCGCGCGCGCACGGTCGACCCCACGGAGACCCGCTTCACCTTCACCTCGCCGGGCCCGTGGGTGAACCCGCGCCACTCCTTCGTCTCGCTCCGCAGCGCCGCCGACCCCTCCGCCGACCTCCGCGTGGTCTCCTCGCGCGAGGGCGCCACCGTCACCCTCGCGGCCACCAACGTCCGCTCGATGGTGCTCGACGGCCGCGCGCTGCGCGCCGCGGGCGTCACCGCCGTCGTCGTCGACGGGCGACGCACGGAGGTGCCCGACGCCGACCTCCCCATCGGCCCGCAGGAGGGAAAGCGCCCCGGGACGCACGGCCCCTTCAACGAGGCGCTGCAGCAGCCGTTCTGCTTCGTGTACCCCGACGCGGGCCCCGCGGTGTGGCGTGAGTACGCTGCGTACCTCGTCTCGTCCTGGGCCGTGACGGGCAACGGCTACGGCTGCGCGCTGCCGCTGAGCGCCGTCGACGCCGCGGTGCGCGACGCCCACGTGCTGGTGTACCTCGGGCTCGGCGCGGACGTGGTGCGCCCCACCGTCGACGCCCGCTGGAGCGACGCCGCCCTCACGCTCAACGGCGCCAGCCACTCCGACGCCGCCATGGTGGTGGTGTTCCCCGAGCGGCCCGACCGCCTCGGCGCGGCCATCGTCACCACCGCCGGATCGGAGCGGCTGCTCTACCGGTTCATGCCGTTCTCGTCGCAGTTCGCGGCGCCCGACGCGATGGTGTTCAGCGCCCAGGGCGTGCGCGCGGCGGGCTTCTTCGACGGCGCCTGGATGAACTTCCGCGCGCTGTAGCGCCGCGCTAGAACGACACCTGCACTTGAAGGCGCGCCTGGTGGCGGCCGCGGTCGAGCTGATCCCCGAAGATGTAGTGATCGTCGGCTTGCACCTTGAACCCATGGCCCGACTGGAACCAATTGAGGCCGCCACCCACCTGATTGCCCTGCGTTCGGAGTGACGCGAGGAGCGCGGGGTCGGTCGCGCCGATTCCGAACGCCTGCTCCCACCTCGCCGTGACCTCTCTCAGGGCGGCGCGACGCCGATCGCGAGTCGTGGCTGCGGCAGGCGCTGCTGGTCGCCCTCGACGCCGTCGTCGAACCCTCCGAAGGGGTTGACCTGCAGGCGGGCGACGTAGGGGAAGCCCGGCTCCGCCGCGAGGCGGTTCTTCCCCTCACGGCCGAAGACGCCGCGCTCGGTGACCGGGGAGGACGCTCGGGCAAGGATGGCGGCGGCAGGGTGCCCGCGCGACCACGTCGCACCGCCCTGAGAGAGGTCACGGGGTCGTGGGGTCGGGGTCGCGGGCGTCGTCGGCGTCGGGCCTCGGCGCTGCGCGCAGCACCACCCGCACCCCATGGGCGGGTCGCAGCGTGATCGCGGGCCGCACGGCGATGCGGGCGCCCGGGGCCAGGGTGACGTCAAAGCGCCGGGCGAAGGTCGAGAGCAGCAGCACCGACTCCATCATGGCGAAGGCGTTGCCGATGCAGATCCTCGGGCCGCCGCCGAAGGGGAAGTACTGAAACCTGTGGAGCCGCTTCGCGAGCCCGTCGAGCCAGCGGTCGGGGTCGAAGCGGTCGGGCTCGCGGAACCACCGCTCGTCGCGGTGCACCGACCAGGGGCTCAGGAAGATCGCCTGGCCCTTCGGGTAGCGGCGCCCTCCCAGCTCGAAGTCCTCGAGCGCCTCGCGGCCGATGGCCCACGCGGGCGGGTGCAGCCGCAGCGACTCCTGCACCACCGCCTCGGCGTAGGCCAGCCTGGGGACGTCCCCGTAGGCGAGCGGCCTGCCCGGCGCCACGGCCTCGGCCTCCGCGCGCAGCCGCTTCGTCACCTCGGGGTGCTGGCAGAGCAGCAGGGTGGTCCAGGAGAGGGCGAGGGCGGTGGTCTCGTGGCCCGCGAGGAAGAGCGTCAGCACCTCGTCGCGCACCTGGGCGTCGGTCATGCGCGCGCCGTCCTCGTCCTGCGCCGCGAGCAGCATCGCCAGCAGGTCGTGGTTGTCCGGGTCGGGCGCCGCCCGGCGCTGTCGGATGATCCCGTCGATGATGCCTCGCATCGCCGCGATGGCCTCCCGGTGGCGCCTCGCCGCCGGGAGCGGGGTGCCCATCAGCCACGGGTTGGAGACCAGGATCGGGTTGCTGTACCAGTCGAGCACCGCGTCGAGGGCCGGGCCGATCACCGCGCCGACGCCCTCCACGTCGGCGCTGAAGAGCGTGCGCGCCACGATGTCGAGGGTGAGCTCCATGAAGTCATGGTGGATGTCCCGCTCCGCCCCGGCGGACCACTCCGCCAGCGCGCGCTCGGTGCGCTCGACCATGACCGCCGCGTACTCCGCGAGTCGCTCGCGGTGGAAGGCCGGGCTCATCAAGCGTCGCTGGCGCTTCCAGAAGTCCCCTTCGCTGGTGAGCAGTCCCTCGCCGAGCACGCGCTTCAGGTCGCGGGCGAACCAGTCCTTGGAGAAGCGCGCCGCCTGCTTCACCAGCACCTGCTCGATGAGCGCCGGGTCGCTCACGAGGAGGAACTTCCGGTTGAGCAGCCGGAAGCTTGCCAGGTCGCCCTCGCGCTTGCGGGTGCGGATGAGGAAGCCGAGCGGGTCGCGCAGGTAGGCGATCATGCCGCCGAGCAGCGGCAGCGCGTCGGCGTGGTGGGTCACGTGGGGCATCGGCGGGAGAAGAGCAGCCCCACGGCCCCTCTGGTCAAGGTCCCTTAGCGGCACCTTGAAAGGGTTGGTCAGGGGCCACGACGGGGTTGCGCATCGAAGCTCCTCGACGGAGGACTTCGATGATGAAGCTTCACAACACGATCGGGTTTGCGCTGGTGCTCTCGGGCTGTGCCCCGGCGGGTGGCAACACGCCCGCCACGGCCCCGGCGCCCGCCTCGGTGTCTGTGAGCTTCGCAGTGACGCCCGCGGCGGCGGCGGCGCTGGCGCCGTCGGGCGAGGGGGTGGCGCTGCGCTGGGCCGACGCGCTCTCGCTCACCGCGACCACGGCGGGCCTCGGCCCGGTCGAGCGCTCGGCGGTCGCGGCCGACGGGGCGGTGACCCTGTCGCACCCGGGCGGCGTCGACGAGCGGTGGCGCTCGGACGCCGACGGGGCCGAGCAGTCGTGGCGCTACGCCGAGCCCCCCGCGGGGGGACGGGTCGCGGTGGGCGTGACGCTCGCGGGCGCGTCCTTCGAGCGGGTCGATGAGGGTGGGGTGCACCTCCGCGCGTCGACGGGCGCGCTGCTGCGCTACTCGCACGCGACGTGGGTCGGCGCCGACGGGGCGCGCACCGCGGTGCCCGCGCGCTGGGTGGGAGGGCGCATCGTGATCGAGGTGCCGCCCGGGGTGGTGGCCCGCACGCGCTTCCCCGCGGTGCTCGACCCGACGCTCACGGCGTCCTTCCCGCTGTCCGATCCGCAGCCCACCGCGACGACCCTCGTCGGCTACACCGCGGTGCTCCCGGAGATCGTGCAGGTGGGCGCGTCGACCCTGGTGTTCCACGCCTTGCGGGTGCGCGGCACGGGCGCCGGGGTGACCACGGTGCGGCAGATCGACGCGACCGGGGCCTACGTCCCGGGCTCGCTGCGCGGCGTCCCGGGGAGCGCGTACTTCGCCTACATCGACGGCCTGCGGGCGGCGTGGGCGGCCTCGTACGGCGCCGGCGCCATGGTGATCCCCCCGAGTGGCGGCGTCACCGCGGTGCGCGTCGCCCCCGACGGGCGCTCGCTCGACCCGACGGCGCTCCTCGTGCACGCCCCGACCAGCGCCCCCGGCGGCCCGGTGGTCGTCGGCGGCGTGGCCTGCACGGCCACCGTGTGCCTGGTCGCGTACACCGAGGGCAACGGCACCTACGCGCAGCGCGTCGGCACCGACGGCCGCCTCCTCGACGCGACACCGATCGTGCTGGGCACGACGCGGGCGGAGTTCTCGCGCCAGGCGGTCACCGTCGTGGGCGACCGCTTCGTCGTGGCCTGGTCGACCACGCTGCCGGGCGCCCCGGTCGACATCCGCATCTCGCGCGTGTCGACCGCCGGCGCGGTGCTCGACCCGGGCGGCCGCCCGGTGACCACGGCGGCGGTCTCGCGCTCCGACCTCGCGGTCGCCACCGACGGGTCGCGGCTGTTCCTCAAGTGGTACGCGTACGCCTCGGGGCCGAGGCCCACCGGCACATACACGCAGCTCTTCGACGCCGACATGACGTCGCTCTCGAGCCTCACCGCGCACACCGACCTCGCGCTCGGGACCACGCTCTGGTGGGACGGCGCCCAGTACGAGCTCGCCGACTACCAGCGCCTCGCGCGCTTCGACGCCGCGGGCGCCCGCCTCGACGCGACGGCCCGCCCGGTGCTGTCGTCGGGCTCGACGCGATGGATCGGCCCGGTGCTCGGGGGCTTCTTCATGCAGGAGTCCGAGGGGGTCTACCGCTACAGCACGCTGGGCGTGCGGGTGAACGGACCGACGGGCTTCGTGCTCGGCTTCCGGCAGCCGAGCCTCGGGCTGCCCGACTTCGAGGGCGACCACTTCCTGACCGCGTGGGGCGACGGGGGCCGCGTCTCGCTGGGGCGCTACACCGCCGCGGGCGTCGCGCTCGACGTGCCCCGGGTCGACGTGACGATGTTCACGGCGACGCAGGGCGTCAGCTTCGCCGGGTTCAACGGCGCCCGCGCGGAGTTCTTCGCCGACCGACGGATGTCCATCGACCTGCCCACGCGCGTGGCGACCCCGTCGGTGATGTCGGACGTGCGTCCCAGCGCGGTCATCCGCGGCGGCGCCCAGCGGCTCGCGGTGCAGGCCGGCTGCGTGCGCCGGCTCGACGCCGCGTGGCAGACGATCGACCCGGCGCCGGTGTGCTTCACCCCGGCCACGAGCCTGTCGGGCGACCACGACGGCACCAACTTCCGCTTCGTCTACGCCCTCCCGGCGATGTACACGCGCCGCCTGAACGCGGACGGCGACGCCGTCGAGTTCGCCCCGGTGGCGCTGACGTCGCTGGGCACGGCGCTCGGCACGCCGGTCATCGCCTTCGGCGGCGGCACCCACCTCGTGGCGTGGCAGTCGTCCACCGACTGGAGCATCCGGGCGGCGACCCTCTCGGTCGACGGGACCGTCGGACCGTCGGTGACCGTCGCCGCGCTGGTCCCGCTCAATACGGCGCCGCCGCAGCTGGTCTTCGACGGCGTGAACTTCGTCGTCGCCTGGGTGCTGCCGAACGACCACCGCGTGTACGCGGCGCGCGTCTCCCCGGCGGGGGTGCGCCTCGACGCCACGCCCTTCACGTTCAATGCATCCGACGGCCCGCAGGTCGCGGCCGGCGAGCGCTTCGCGATGGTCTCCGACCGGCGTGGCTCGACGCTCGTGGTCTACAACAGCACCAACCTCAGCCTGGGCTGCGACCAGATCCGCGCCGCCTTCCTGCGCGAGGACGGCGTGGTGCTGCCCGACGCGGGCGTGGTCCCGCTCGACGTGCCGCGCCCCGTGGATGCGGGCAGCGCCGTGGACGCGGGCACCTCGGTCGACACCGGGGTGGACGCGGGCGCTGCGACCGACGTTGGCGCTGCGACCGACGCGCCCGTCGGGGCTGGCGCCGGGGTGCCTCCGGGCGACGACGGCGGGTGCAGCGTCGGCGGCGCCCCGCGGCGCGGCGCTCCCGGGTGGGTCTTCGCGCTCGGCGTCGTGCTGGCCTCCGCGGCCACCCGCCGTCGTGACCGGCGCGCCTCCGGGCGACGTGGAGCTGAATCTGGAGCGCGTGCCTGACGGGTCGGGTACCTGACCTCACCCCGCACGTCCCAGACGCGACGGTCCCCGGCTCAGCAGCGCCAGAAGGTCCAGGCCCCCGCCGAGGGGGGCGGCGGGCTCTCGTACGTCAGGAAGCCTGCCACCGCGAGCGCGGCCCCGGTCAACGCCAACACCACGAGCGCCGCGATCACGCCCGCGACCGCCCTCCGGCGGGTGCGCCAGAGCCGACGCGCCATCGCTGCGGCCCTCACCGCGCACAGCGCCGCCGCGAACGCGGGCGCCAGCGTCGCGGCCGAGGGCTTCGCGAGCAGCCCCGTCGCCACGGTGATCCACAGCGCGGCCAGCGCCAGCAGCACCGCCGCCGGGCGCGAGGGTCGCCGTGGTGCGCGCGGCGCGTAGCGACTACGGTGCTTGTGTGATCACCGAGGTCCGCGCAGGCCCCTACACGCTCCGCGGCGTCTCCGTCGGAGGCGTCTACACCACCCTGCACGTCCCCGAGCTCGACGTCGTGCTCGACGCGGGCCTCACGCTCCGCTCCTTCGCCACGGCGGGCCGCTACTTCCTCAGCCACGGCCACCTGGATCACGTCGCGGGCCTGGCCGGGCTGCTCAACATCCGCGGCCTCGTCGGGGCGACGCGGGCTCGGATCCACCTGCCCGCGGAGATCGAGGGCGCCGTGCGCGACCTGCTGCGGGCCCATGGCCCGCTCGCCCGCGCCGAGCTCGACGCGGAGCTGCTGCCGATGCTCCCCGGCGAGGAGATCCCGATCGGCGGCTCGATGTTCGTGCGCGCCCTGCGGACGCACCACCCGGTGCCCTCGCTGGGCTACCAGTTCATCCGCCGGGTCGCGAGGCTGCGCCCGGAGCACCACGGCAAGGCCCCGGGGGAGATCGCCCGGCTGCGCCGGGAGGGAGGCCCTGGGGTGTTCGACGAGCACGAGAGCCTGGAGCTCGCCTACGTCACCGACACCCTCTCCCGGGTGCTGGAGACCACGCCGTCGCTGCTGGAGAGCCGGGTGCTCGTGCTGGAGTGCACCTTCGTCGACGCCACGCGCAGCGTCGAGGACGCGCGACGCAAGGCCCACCTCCACCTCGACGAGCTGGTCGCGCTGGCGCCGGGGTTCCAGAACGAGGCCATCGTGCTGATGCACTTCGGCCAGGGCGCCTCGCCCGACCGGGTGCGCGAGGCCGTGAAGAGCCGCCTGCCCGCGGGCCTGCGCGAGCGCGTGGTGGTGTTCGCCCCGGAGGGCGACCGCTGGTTCGGCTGAGCGTCGACCGGTCTCAGCCCACCCACCCGCTCACGCCCGCGATCACCGGCCTCGCCGATCGAGGGGGGCACCCGCCCAGGCTTGCAGTCCCAGGCCTCGCCCTCCGAGGGGAGCACCCGCCCTGAGCCTGCGATCACCGACCTCGCCGATCGAGGGGAGCAACCGCCCTGAGGCTGCGATCACCGACCTCGCCGATCGAGGGGAGCACCCGCCCACGCCCTCCCAGCGCGCCCAATCCGGGGCGACAGCCCCGGGGCAGTCCCCCAACCATCCGGAGCCCGACGTCCGGAGCCCGACGTCCGGAGCCCCCGGGGGTGTCGCCCCGGGCTGGGCGCGCTGGGAGGGCCTGGGCGGGTGCTCCCCTCGGAGGGCGAGGCCGGGGACTGCAGGCCCATGGTGGCCATGGATCCGCAGCGCAATCCGGCCGGTCGTCGACGGGCGCGCAGGTCGCGACGGCGACGGTGACGCCGCGCGCCGCCCTACCGCAGGGTGATCGCCACGCCCTGGCTCTCGACCCCGGCGCGGCTCGCGGCGCTCAGCGCCCAGGCGCCCGCCGCGAGGGTGACCGAGCCCGTCGCCGCGGGGACGATACGGTCGATGACGTAGGAGGCGCCCTCGCGGCGGTAGACGACCCAGGCGCGGAGCGAGGCGCGCGCGGGGTGCGAGAGCGCGACGGAGAGGCCCGAGACGGACACCGCGGGGGGCTCGACGCGGTCGCCGCGGCGCGCGCCGAGGGGAGGAGAGAGCGCGGGCGAGGCGTAGAAGGCGCTGCGCAGCATGTCGGCCACGCCCATGCGGTTGGTGCGCAGCTCGTCGATGGTGAAGAACACGTTGCCCCGGGCGCCGCGGGCCCGCTGGGCGCGGGTGAGCTCGACCTGGCGGCGCAGCTCGTCGACGGTCCACGCGCTGGAGGAGCCGAGGCGCGCGAGGCTGGTGCCCGCGAAGATGGAGCGCCCGTCGCGGGTGAGCCCCGCCCACCACTGGATCAGCGTGCCGTAGGCCTGCGCGGTCTGGGTGCTGGGCCAGTAGAGCTGCGGGGCGAGGTAGTCGACCCAGCCGCGGGCCATCCAGAGCGGCGCGTCGCAGTAGATGGAGGCGTAGGCGTCGAGGCCGGAGATGCCCGGCGGGGTGCCGGGGCGGTAGATGCCGAAGGGCGAGACGCCGAAGCGCGCGTCCGGGCGGTCGCGGGCGACGGTCTCGCCCACGCGCTGCACGAGGCGGTTGACGTTGTCGCGGCGCCAGTCGCCGAGGGAGAGCGCGCCGCCGCCGGCCCGGTAGCGGTCGTACTGGGCGCCATCGGGGAAGGGCATCCCGGCCTGGGGATAGGGGTAGAAGTAGTCGTCGAAGTGGACGCCGTCGACCTCGTAGCGGGCGACGAGGTCGCGGATGACGTCCACGGCGCGGTCCTGCACGACGGCGCGCGACGGGTCCATCCAGAGCACGCCGTCGTAGGGGACCATCGCCTCGGGGTTCGTCGCCGCGATGTGCGGGCGCACCGAGGTGCCGCTCGCGCTGGTGCGGGCGCGGTAGGGGTTGAGCCACGCGTGCACCTCGACGCCGCGGGCGTGGGCGCGCTCGACGAGCCAGGCCAGCGGGTCCCACCCCGGGTCACCGCCCTGGCGGCCGGTGAGGAAGCGGCTCCAGGGCTCGAGCGCCGAGCGGTAGAGCGCGTCGCCCTCGGGGCGCACCTGGAAGACGAGCGCGTTGAGTCCGTTGCGCGCCGCCACGTCGACGATGCCCGCGAGCTCCGACTGCGCCGCGGCCGCCGAGAGCCCCGTGCGGCTGGGCCAGTCGATGTTGAAGACCGTCGCCACCCAGGCCGCGCGAAACTCCCGCTCGTGCGCCACGCCCACCAGCGTCGGGCCCGCGTCGGCGCCCGCGTCACGGCCCGCGTCGGTGGCCGTCGAGGCGTCGACCCGCGGCGCATCGGGGACGGCGGTGACGTCAGGGATGGTCGCGACGTCAGGGATGGTCGCGACGTCAGGGATGGTCGCGACGTCAGGGATGGTCGCAACGTCGGGGCCGAGGTCCTGAGCGGCGAGGTCCTGGGCGGCGAGGTCCGTCGGAGCGGCGGCGTCGAGGGCGGCGGCGTCGAGGGCGGCGGCGTCGAGGGCGGCGGCGTCGAGGGCGGCGGCGTCCGTGATGCCTTCGACATCGGTGGCGGCGTCGAGCGCGGCGGGGTCGTCGACGTCGCCGCAGGCCGAGAGCAAGGCCGCCATGGCGAGGATCGGGAGCGCGCGCCGCATGGCACCGTGCTTCGCCGACCGGGGGGCCTCCTGGCAAGAGGTCCTGGCCTGATCTCGGGCGAGCAGCACCGCGACGGATCCACATCGCCGCCCCCGACGACGAGCGCTTCGTCCTGGTCGCCGGGTCGCGCTGATCGCGCCGCCGCACGCCCCGCGGTCGCGCGGCAGCGAGCGGGCTGGGCTAACGTGCAAACATGTCTGGTGACGCTGCACGCACCCTCGACCCGGAGTTTCCCAACCTCGCGCCCGACGTGGTGGCGGGCTACCGCAACGCCCCGGAAACCGTGGTGGCGGAGATCATCGATGGGGCGCTGTCGCTCATGCCGCGACCGCGGCTGCGACACGCCCGGAGCGCGAGCGCCCTGGGTGGCGAGCTGCAAGGCCCCTTTGATCGCGGGCGCGGCGGACCGGGGGGTTGGATCATCCTCGACGAGCCGGCGCTGCACCTCGGGCCGCGGCCGGACGTCGTGGTGCCCGACCTCGCCGGGTGGCGCCGCGAGCGGGTGCCCGTGGGCTTCATGGAGGACGCCGCGGCGACCCTCGCGCCGGACTGGTGCTGCGCGGTGCTGTCCCCCTCGACGGAGGAGGTCGACCGCGGCCGCAAGCTGGACATCTACCGCCGCGAGGGCGTCGGCCACGTGTGGCTGGTGTCCCCGACGCTGCGCAGCGTCGAGGTGCTGCGCCGCCACGATCTTGGGTGGCTGCTGGTGGCGACCTTCTGGGGCGACGCCGTGGTGCGCGCGGAGCCCTTCGACGCGGTGGAGCTCGACCTCGCGGGGCTCTGGGCGCCGTAGCGAACGGAGGGCGCCGGGCGACCGCGCGGATGCTCCCCCAGCAACCCCTGCCGTGGGCGCTGCGCGGCTGCGACGGTCTACGGAACTACGGAGCGACGACCTCGGCATCGGGCGCTGTTGGGGTCACCTCCAGGATCGAGCGGGCGGACGCGTCGAGGGGTCGCAGGGCGGGCGCGCCGACGGTGCAGTCGGCGGTCGCGACGGCGAGGTCGACGTGTCGGAGCAGGCGCTCCGGGGTCACGATGAGCGTGCGATCGCGCCAGGGTGCGCGGGTCGCCATGGCGAGCACCCGCTTGTCGCGGGTGAGCAGCAGGTGCGCTCCGGCCTCCCACGCCAGCGCGAGGAACTTCTGGTCGTCGCCGTCGCGGCACTGCGGCAGCGCCAGCGCGGCCTCGCGCAGCGCAGGGTCGGGCTCGGCGAAGGGCTCACTCCGCGCGCGGTAGTCGACGAGGAGTCGTGCCTGTCGGTCGGCCGTGAGCCCGAGGTCGGGGAGGCGCAGCACCCGCGCGAGCTCGTCGAGGGTCGCCTCGCGGGTGAGCAGCGCGGCGCGGCGGCTCTCCAGCCAGTCCAGCAGACCCACGAGGCGCGGGTGCTGGTAGTGCCATAGCGACAGCACCGCGTTGGTGTCGAGCACGACGCGCAGCGGCGCATCACCGGGCGGCAGCGGGAGGGGGGCGGGCTTCATGGGTGGACGCGTCGCGACGATGGCACGGACGCCACCGGTAGCGAACCCGCCGCGCCCGGGGGACGCGTGCGCTACGCTCGCGGCCCGTCGCTCGCCCCCCCGGGCGCCCCCCCGGGCGCCCCCCCGGGCGCCCCCCCGGGCGCCCCCCCCAGGACACCAGTGATCTCCGCCGCCCATTTCATCCTCGATGTGCGCGACCAGGAGGCCAGCCGGCGCTTCTGGGAGCAGTGCCTCGCTCAGCCGCCCGCGCTGCACGTGCCGGGGATGACGGAGTTCCGTCTGCGCGAGGGGGTGGTGCTGGGGCTGATGCCCGAGCGGGGCATCCGCGTGCTGCTCGGCGAGCGGCTGCCCGACCCCGCCGCCGCCGCGGGCGTGCCGCGCGCGGAGCTGTACCCCGTCGTCGACGACCCGGCCGAATCGCTCGCGCGCTGCCTCCGCGCCGGGGCGTCGCTGTTGAGCGAGGTGCTGCCGCGCTCGTGGGGCCACCGCGCGGGGTACTGCCTCGACCCCGACGGTCACGTCATCGCCTTCGCGAGTGTGGGCCCGGCGCCCTGAGGCCCCCTCTCGCCCACGATCACCGGCCTCGCCGATCGAGGGGAGCACCCGCCCATGCCTGCAGTCACCGGCCCCACCGTCGCGGTAGCGACGTGCGAGACCGCCCACGTCATCCCAGCGCGCCCAACCTGGCGCGATAGCCCCGGGGCTCTGGACGTCGGGCGCGGGGCTCCGGAGATCGGGTGCGGGGCATCCGCAGGCGCCTCGGGCGATGGACGCGCGCGACCTCGCCGCGACGAACGAGGCGCGCTTGCATCCTCAGCACGCTCGCGGAGGAGAGGATCACCGTCCGCGGTTCCGTTCGATCGTGTCGGGGTCGAGCAGGTAGGCGTAGCGGGGATCGCGGGCCATACGCTCCAGGCGCGCCCGCGCGTCGGCGAACGCCTCGGGCGACGGGAGGCCGTCATCGGGCGCGGGTCGCTTTACGGGACGACGGGGCGAGTTCATGGCGAACGCGAGGATGACAGCGGGTCCATGGGGACGCCAGCCTGACGCGGGTCGGCGCGCGGTGAGGGTCACTTCGCGGGCGGCTTCGCGGGGCGCCCGCGCTTGCGCTTCGCCATCGGCGCCGCGGGCGCAAGCAGCACCACGACGTCGACGCCGAACCCTGCGCAGAGGCGTCCCAGCGTCCGCGCGGTGACGTTCGCGTCGCCCGACTCGACCATCTGGTAGAGGCGCGTCGGCATCGAGCACGCCTCCGCCGCTTGGGCCTGCGTTGACTCGGCCGCGTCCCGCAACCGCCGGGAGTTCGCGGCCACTCGCTCGACAATCGCCCGGTAATCGGTCGCTGCGTGTTCCTTTAGTTGACTCGCGCGACGGGTGGGCGGCATCGCCCGCAAAAATTGTGGCCAGCCCGTGTATTAAAACGAAGCACATTGCGTATAGTTCGCCCGTCCGCGCGTCGTGCGTGGGGCTTAAGGGGAGAGCGACGATGAGACGAGCGACGAGTTCCGTGTGGTTGGCGGGGCTGGCGGCGTGCTGCCTCGGGGTGGAGTGCGGCCCGATCCCGCCGTACGGTTCGGACGGGGGCCCGCTGCCCAATGCGTGCACGCCCGGCGCGGTCGTCGCGTGCCCCTGCGCGGGTGGTGGCCAGGGAACGCAGACGTGCTTCTCGTCGGGGTCGGGCTACGGCCTCTGCCTAGACTGCTCGGCGGCGGACGCCGGCACCGGCGTCCCGCCGGTCGACGCGGGTTCGCCCGCCGCGGACCCGTTGGTCACGGTCGCGGTGCGGTCGGCCGTGCTCGGCATCGCGCAGATCAACGGCGAGGAGTGGGACACCAGTTCGCGCGTCGCGGGCCCACTGCTCACCACGCTGGGCGGCATCCTCGGGTCGACGCCTCACCCCTACGCGCAGATCGCCGGACAACTCCTGAATTTCCTCGGCGGCCAGGACTTCTCGCACTACGACAAGCCCGACCCCTTCGGCACCGCCAGCATCTTCGCCGTGGGTCGGTGGCAAATCGAGCAGCCGCTCTCGACGCAGGACAACAACACGGAGAACACCTTCGCGCCGACGTGGCGGGGCGCGGACGGCGGCAACAACGTCGGGTGGGTCCACGTCCGATTGACCAACGACGTCCGCCTGCGCCTGGTCGTCTGGGACGAGGACACGTTCAAGGACGACCCGGTGGGCGACGTGGAGATCAGCAACGCTGACCTCCGGGCGGCGCTCGCCAGCGGGTCGATCTACTTCGCCCGCACCGCGGAGGCGTCCAACCGGCAGCTCCTCTTCGTCGGCATCTCGGTCGCTGCCGAATGACCCAACGCACCTACCTCGAAAGGACCAAACCCATGCGCGTCGCCTCCATCGGATTCCTTGCTCTTGCCTCCACGATCGCTACCGCCAGCGACGCCATAGGTCAGGCACCCTGGCGCACCGTCACCATCGAGGTGACGGTCGATGCCCACAAACCAAACGGCGCCGCGTGGGACGCGTTCGGGGGCGCACCCGACGTCGCGCTCTGCACCAACTCCGCGCTCGGGCAACGTTGCTACGGCGGCGGTGGGCTCGTCGCCGGTCCGGGTCAGTTCTCGCGCGGGCGCTGCCAAGATGCGTTCAACTGCACCTTCACGGTGGAGGTGCCGACATCGGGGCCGATCGGCCTCACGATCTACGACGTCGACGTCAGCAGTCACGACACCGTCGGCGCGTGCCACCTTCCGAACTCTCGGTCGGCGGGGCGATGCGGGTCGGCGACCATCAACGCGCAATGAAGAGATCGCTCATCGTCGCCATCACTCTCCTCGGGTGCAACCGCGCGCCGCCTGCGGTCTCGACATGCGTGCCGGGTTCGGTCATCGCGTGCCCCTGCGCGGGAGGCGTGAGCGGCGCACAGACCTGCCAGAGCAACGGCGCCTTCGGGGCGTGCGGGTGCCCTGCGGCACCCATTGCGGTGCCCGCTCCAGCATCGCCGCAACCCACCCCGACGCCAGTCGATCCGCCCGCCGTCGCCGCGCGTCCCTGCGGAATCTTCGGCAATCCATGCTGTGCCAGCGCAACGCCGTGCATCGGTGCGCTCGCGTGTCGGAGCGGCGTGTGTGGGATGCCCTTGACGCCCGCCGAGGACCCGGCGACCCGCGTGGCCCAGGCAAACCTCTGCGCTAGGGGCACATCCTGCGCGACGTGCTCGCCGTTGCCGGGATGCGGGTGGTGCGGCGCGAGCGGCGTATGCCTGTCGACCCTTGATTGCTTGGCGCCGTTCGGCGCGACGTGCGCGGGCGGGTGGGCCTGCAACCCCTCGGAGTGCCCGCGGACGAGAGCTACAGCGGCGCCCGCTCCGTCGGCCACGGACGACCCGGGATCGCAGCACGAGCCCATCGACCCGTGCGTCCACAACGGCGACTGCGCTCGGTGTAATCAGGAACCTGGATGCGGGTGGTGCGGTGGTCGCTTTGGTAGCAGCGTGCCGGGGTTCCCGGGGACTCGGGTTGGTGAGGGGTGCATGAGCATCGCGGGGCCGACGTGCGGCAGCGGACAGCCCGCTCGCTGCCCCGGCATGTGGACGTGCGCGGCGGGGTGCCCTCACCTCTAAGCGCAGTTGCTCGCGCGGCATTCTGCCAATGCGAGGGCAGGCCAATCGCTGCCGCCACGGTCTGGTTCACCGCCGCGATGCCGCCCCCGAGCGATGGTGGAGTCGTTGACTCTGGAAGTGCCGCGCTGTCCGCCGAAGGAGCGAGCCGGGAGGTATCAGCAACAAAGCCCCGGTGACCGCAGGCGTGGGTGGGCGCTCCCCTCGATCGGCGAGGCCGGTGACCGCAGGCGTGGGTGGGCGCTCTGCCCAACCCGTCAGAACTCTTGCGACGCGGGCTGGTCGCGGTTCGTGGACATCGTACAGGCCGCTGCGGCCTTCATCGCTGCACGCGTTGCCGCGTGTTTCAACACGCGGTGACAGCTCGAAGGCACCGTCGATAGGGGGGGGGGCCCGGCATAGGCGTTAAGCGGCTAACTCCTCGCATATTCCGCATAGGTGTCGATCGTTTCCCGGAACGTGTCGATTCTTCGTCTTCGGCAGTGCTCATTGGATCGGCCG